>JGI24703J35330_11748796_pt1 | contig 37239 bp, 38 predicted proteins | sample TergutNt197P1_FD_35330 | JGI IMG/M metagenome (IMG submission 35330)
TATCTTTTGCATTGCCGCCCCATGTACCCTTGTTGCCAATTGTTTGTGGCGAAATAACCGACCATAACGAATCTGAAATGTCGTGCCGCCTGTAAGCGTTATCCACGGAAAAGCCCCCTTGATGTTTTTTCCATTATACCATATTTCTTTTGTCGACACACTCTAGCTTATCTTTACTTTCCCAATCATCTGGAAGATTTCTTCGTTTTTTCAAATCACATATATTCTTAGAATATATGTTTTTATAACCATCCACTCATCCATCACCCTCCTTGTAAAAAAGCCTTGAAACACTAAGTTTCAAGGCTTTTTTAATCTTGGAGCATAGCGGGATCGAACCGCTGACCTCTTGAATGCCATTCAAGCGCGCTGGCAAGGTGGTCGGAAACACTCCCTGAAGAACCCATTGCCTAACTTTTATAAATATCGCCTCTATTGCCTGCATCAACTACTGTAATTTTCAAAACCATATCATCTTTCGTGTATAAAATGCGATAATCCCCAACACGAAGACGATACGATTTTATACGTCCTTGCAATGGGGTTATATCACCCATATTCGGCAGTTTTTGGATGGCTGATAACAACTGTAATTGCCGTGTTTTTGATTGTGAAGTTATAAACTTCATTGCCCTTTTCTCAATTATTATCGTGTACTTCATGGCAAGGCAATCCCTAATGAATCCGCAAACTCTTCTAATGTCATTGAGTCATGTTTGCTTGGGTCGGGGTCATCTAAATAGTCTTGGTAAAGTTTTTGACAATACGCCTCGTCCAAGGCTTCTTCAAGGGCATTGTCAAAAACATCCTTCATGCTTTTCAAAACAACTAGGACACTACCTAATTGCTCCTCGCCAAAGTTATCAAGCAGGGCAATACATTCATCTCTGTTGGTCATGACTGCACCCCTTTCTGACGTTTACATTACCATGAAAAACAACCCATAGGCAACAAAAATTTACTTTTTACATAATATCTTTTAACTCCTGCTCTCTAAAGCATCCAACTGCATTTTCTTTTCTTCTTCAAGAATATTTTCATCTATTTTTACCACAATACAATCATCACACATACCAATAGAGTCAAGACTCACCTCGTCCAAAATACATTCAAAAGCTCTGTTGTATAAACAGTAATCGTTAGCACAATTCATTTCGCACACCTCCAATTTGCATATCATATCATATGAATAAATATGTTGCAAACTATTGTGTTTGCTATTTGTGTTCTTATTAGCAAGCAATAATTTTATTAAAATACAAACGGAGGTGATTGCTGCATGAAAGATAAATTTGTAATAAAGCCCAAAAAAACACAATCTGTCACCATGACAATACGTATAGACAACGAAATTAATGAAAAGTTAGATGAACTAGCATTAAAAAGCAACCGTTCACGTAATGAATTAATCAATATGTCTTTGCGCTATGCTTTTAAAAATTTAGAGTTTGAAGATGTTAATTAATAAAAAAAGCCCTACAGCATTTACGCTATAAGGTTTTGTTTTTGTAGAGAATAGGGGTATCCAACCAGTGGCCTCTTGAATGCCATTCAAGTGCGCCGGCGAGATGGTCGGTGACACTCCCCGAAAAATTATCTGGGATTAGTTTTACAGTATTCCGCTGCTTCGTTACTTATTTCTTCAACGCTCATGCCCTCAAATAAATCACGTTGCCATGTTGCATTAGCCTTTTCAAATAGCTCCTCAGCAGTCAAATCTGCGTAAAGGACGCGTTGCCATTCTGTATAATCAAACGGCTCACGAATAATAAGAGTGATAAATCGTTCCGCATCCACTAAACCAAACCACTCACTCAATTTTCGCATTCCTTCTTTTCTTAGCACGGTATCAGGTATTGTTTTTTCAGCTAACATTAAAATGCCTCCTTACAAATTCCATCGGATTTATTATAGTAATGCCCTGTACGGTTTTATTTAAAACTTTTTTATCTGTGGTTATAAAATAATCTGATTTTCCATCAAGCGCACAAGCGATATGCATAGCATCTTTTGTTCTGATTCCAAGTTCTTCGATTGTTTTCGTTTGTCTTAAAATCTGCGAAGTTGGTGCAACAATTGTTTTAGCTACATTTTTCCATAATGAAATTTGTTCTCGACGGTCATCGTATGGATTGTCGCTATTTTCATGCGTCAGCATAAATGACCAGACAAGGTTTAAGTTACCCTGTACCGCTTCTGATTGGATGAGTAACTTTGCTTGCGTTTCCAACTGCACAACAGGATGAAGCTGGTTATCAAATGGACGATTGAAGCAACAGTTGTCTAAGTATACCGTAGCCATATGTCACCGCTTTCTGTTGATTGGAATATCAATTTAAATATAGTTTGGATTTCTTCAACTGTCATATGTTTTCTTTCTGTTGGTGATTTTAGCGGCTTGCCGCATAGCCGTCACCGCAACGCGGTGGCGTTCATGGGGTCTGGGGCAACGCCACAGCAAGCAAACGTGCGAGGGTTACTTAAACGCACCTTGCTTGCGACATGATTGTACGCTAGGCTCTGTGATGTTATCACATTATACATTTGCGTAATCAACCAAGGACTTAGCAACATACTCTTTTTCTGATTTGCTACATAGAGGGGGTAACTTTCTTAAAAATTCAGGGTCATATTTTGCATTTTCATGCATTGGGATTTCAACAATATCCCTCTATTGTTTCCATAAAAGTTAGAGTGTTTCCACTCTCCATTTAATTTTAGGGGTTTTTCTTTAATCCAATCCATAACGCGACCAAATTTATCCAATTTATCCTCTGGCATAATGGTCAAAGCCATTTTTACATAAGTCTTAAAAGCAGCGATACCATCAAATTTCTGCTTAATGATGTTGAACCCGCTACGGACTAAATGATTTACTGGCTTTCCACAGTTGCGGCAAGGAAAAAAAGCATGTTCTATCAATGGATGCTCACAGTATTCACATATATACGTTCGTTTGATTCCGCCACATTCATTTAAATAAAAATCAACAATGAGCTTTGTACGTTCCACGCATTTGGTAGCTCTTGTTATTTTTTTTCTTTGTTTCGTATTTTACTTCTACATTGTGTTTCATATACAAGCCATCAGAGTTGAAATCTACAAGTCCATTTTTTCCTTTAATTCCTAGAATTGTGCGAATCGGGTTTAAGTTTTTTGATAGATGGTCTTCACACATTTTATTAAATATACCGCCACACTTGTTACATTCATACACCGTAAATAAATACCTATTACCGAAAAACTCTGGAATGGCATGATTACCAGAACCATGTTTAGGTATCTCTGCATCTTTTCCACAAAATCTACAGAGCAGACATCGGTTATCCTTCGGGTATGCTGGTAGATATTCTGCCGAATTATAATTTATGGCATTGTAGCCGATTAGTTTTTTATACATTCCTCCAACCTCTTCCTAAAAAATAAAGCCTTGAAAACATAGAGTTTTCAAGGCTTAGGTCGTGGAGATAAGGGGAGTCGAACCCCTGACCTCTTGAATGCCATTCAAGCGCGCTCCCAACTGCGCCATATCCCCATAACTCTCGTTTCCGAGAGGGTTATTTAATTTTCAAAATTGTGCGCCTCCGATGGACAACTTCGGGGGTGTTTACCGACCAGTCCGTCCTCCCAGCTGCGCCAATGCCCCTTATCTCCCAAAAATGGGAGGAATTATAATTTTTCGGTGTGCCATTCATTTGGTGGAACTTTGCTTTTGGGGTGCCAGTCATGTGGAGGATTTCTTCGGGGGTGTTTACTGACCAGTTCGTCCTCCCAACTGCGCCACGCCCCCATTTTTTCGATACATTGCGGAGAGTAATATAGCATATCATGACTCTAAGTGCAAGGCATGTATTTTCATGGGTGTAACCTGTGTAGGGCGTGTTGAATATTGCTCACCCGATTAAATTGTGAATCATGCCCCAATACCCTGTTGAATCCCAGCGTTCATGGTGATAGAGGGCAATTTTCCTTGCCATAACACCAAAATCACAGGATATTCGTTTAAGGATATTTGCACCACATATGGTGTGGGTTTTCATGTGAGCAAACTCAGCGGGGGTTAGTGCTGCGGGCTTGCTTATGATGTGCAGGGGGTATCATCATTTTCCCGACATCGTGCAGGGCGGTGGCATAACCGATTAGCTTTGCTGTTTCCGGCTCAATGCCGTAGGCGAGTGCCAACATTTCCGCAAGCCCCGCCGCCGCCCTGTCCTCGTTGTAGCTTGTCATGTGCAATTCTCACATCCTCTCAAAATCAAGAACGCCCTGCGGTTGTTTCGCAAGGCGTTCGCTTGTTTATGGTTTTAGCAACGTGTTTTCTTCCGCTTGGCGGCGTATGATTTCACGCTGTTGCTCAATGATATAGCGGTAAAAACGGTCTTTTTGCTTTTGGCATTTGTGGAGGAATTTAACCGCCACTTTGTAACTGTGCGTTTCCTGCTTTTCGTCCTTGGTTTGCGGTTGTGCCTCAATATCTGCCCGCTCAAAACGCAATACTTCTGCATCAACCGTTTCAACCGTACCGATTTCAAAGGTAAGGGATATTTTTTCTCCGGCTATAAAATCCTCGTTAGCAGTAAACAACATACCGCCATCGGCGAAGTTTGCCATTCGGCACAGGATTGGCGGGGGCGGCTCGTCCTTTTCGTTTGTGATACGCTCTACCATTACAGTATCTCGAAAAGTCGGCTGATTTGCATAAGCACCTTATACCGCCATAAATTGACGATTCCTTTCAGAGGGTATACAATTGCGCCCTAAGGAGGCTGTTATATGAAAAAATTAGTCGCTGTATTTTTGGTGCTTATTATTTGCGCCACTCCTGTTCTTGCGTCGGACTTTGTCCCGGTGCGTTCTACATTGGAGGAGTTGGGATGGGAAGTAAATTGGCATGATGGCCGAGAACGCATGGTATATTTTACCACGCCTGCGGGCGAGGGGTTGCATATCTTTGTAGACGAGCATAACAGCATTATAGAAAACGACAGGGTGTATGTCCATCCTGCACTCATGATGATGATTATTAATGTCGGTACAGAGCGACCTTTTGTGGAGCCACAGGAGAATATCCATGGCAAGCTCACTCGTGTAACCTATGGCGAAAATGTCGCGTATATATTTGGCACGATGAATGGGGCGGAGCCTCATTGGTTCCCACTGCACCCCACGGTAGAGGAATCAAAACGCCGCGCAGACATATTTGCATTTGAGTTTGACCTTGAAGAGATAGAAGATATTTTTGCATATGCGCGGATGATGGCATATATAGAATATATGTCAATACTGCCTGACGGCCTTACTCTTGCGGATATTTTGGCAGATGATGTATATTCTAATTTTGTCACAAACATGGAGTCATGGTCATTTTGGGTGACATACGATTCGGTCAATATGCTTACACCCATCGCGATTTTGTTAGGGTTAGACCATGCGGCGTTCCTGACACTTGGTATTGAGTTGTATTACATGGTTGATAATTATATATTGAATTTCGCAATGATAAATGACAAGCCAACGATGGGGCTTAACACCATGTACAGCGAGATTGACCTGTTGTTTAATGTTCCGCTGGAAATCCAAGCATACGCCTTAAAGGACTTTTTATCATTCGAAAATCATTTGGATAACATAAGAGAGTCTAATCCAACGGAAATGTATGCCGCCCAAGACCTCGAAGGGCTACGCGCAGTGGAAAAATCCATCTGCGAAGGTACATCGGCCAACCCTTTTACAATGATGTTTAACTACAATCTCCGAGATTCGCGCCGGCGGATTTTTGCGGATAGGATTGCTGATTTTCTTTTGGAAACAGATGAGCCTTCCACGATGTTTGCCGCCGTCAGGATACAACATATAATCGACTGCGGATGTGGCAAAAACCTTTTGTATTTATTGGAAGAAATGGGCTTCGAAATCGAGCCGCTTTGGCAAGACGCATAACCATGGAAACATACCACGATAAAAAAAACGCTGACAACACGCTAAAACTGCGGGAGATGCTAAAAACCCTCCCGCAGTTTGTGGCGGGTTATTTCCGCTCTATGAGTGACCAAACAGCTCCACTCACACGGATTGCATATGCATATGACTTGGGTATATTCTTTAATTTTCTTGCCGTAGATGTTTTGGTCGGAACCGCTCAAGACAGCATAAACACTGAACAAATGGCAACTATCACATCCGACCATCTGGAAGAATTTATGGAATATCTTACATACTATATCCCTGCCCGTGACCCTGACACGGCTTTGCAAAATGCGGCAAAAGGCAAATCACGCAAACTCGCCGCCGTGCGTGGGTTGTTTAAGTATCTATATAAGAAGAAACTCATACCCGCAAACCCTGCGGAGCTTATCGGATTCCCAAAAATCACGGAAAAAGTAATCACCACCCTAGAACCTAACGAAATAGCGCGTCTCATAGATGAAGCAGAAAGCGGCGAAAACCTCACCGACCGACAGCAGATTTTTCATGAACGTACAAAACTGCGCGATGTTGCCATCATCACCCTACTCCTGGGCACGGGCATCCGCGTCTCCGAATGCGTCGGACTCGACATACGCGACATTGATTTCGAAGCAAATGGCTTCCGTGTAACGCGCAAAGGTGGCGACGAGATGGTATTGTACTTTGGCAGAGAGGTAGAAGAAGCACTCGGCAACTATCTCGACCAACGCGAAGAGCTGGATGCCATCGAAGGCCACGAGCAGGCACTTTTTCTCTCTTTGCAAAACCGTCGCATAACTACACGACAAGTCCAAAAGATGGTAAAAAAATATGCCGCCATCATCACACCACTTAAAAAAATCTCACCACATAAACTACGCAGTACCTTTGGCACACAGCTATACACAGAAACGGGAGACATCTATCTCGTGGCTAATGTCCTCGGCCATGCCGATGTAAACACCACCCGCAAACACTATGCGAAAATGGATGATAGCTACCGTCGCCGCGCCGCAAATGCAGTAAAATTGCGCGAGTAGTTTTATTTTCTCAAAAAGTGTTGCTTTTAGCTTTCATTTGCATTAATATACTATGAAAATCGCATTTTAACTCATAAACATCCTTCAATAAATGCATTATAGGGTCTTTTTCAAATTTTTTTGCATAATATTAAAAATTGCGGCATGTACTTATTCTTATAGATTTAAAAATAGGTGGAGCGTGTTATGTTTGGACATGTTGAAGCAGAACTTCGCAAAAGTTTAGGCGATGAGCTTTTCCAAATTATCACCCAGTACTATAATAATGCATTTAGCCAACTAGACAATAGTACAAGGTTGGTTTTTTTGTCGCGTAGAGGATACGAGTTATTTAAGCTACTAGAAAAAAACAAATTGATAGATGCTTTGCCTATTAATATTGGGTATGTTTCTGATAGGTATATACAAAAACTATCTCGCAAGGAGATTGAGGATTTTTTCCGTGGATTTGAAACCTTGGTAATTTCTGATGATTCTATTGTAGAGGGGAATGTAACCGAGGATTTATTATTACAAATAGGAAAAGACTTCTTGCCTAAAAATGTAAAACTCGCAGTTCCTATGGTATATGAGCATTTTTATGAATCGAAAATATCAAAAACTACAGGCAGAAAAGTAAAACTAATAGAGCCTGATTATTTTACACTAAAGGATATAAATCGCTTTACGTTGCGCTTTGTAGATTTGGCAAATCGTCTCGGCATGTTTTTTGCTATGGATTTGCCAATGTACAGATGCAGATTTCCAAACACCGAGTCCATCCAAAATGTGTTGCAATCTGAATTTGAAAATTACAACTGTACGGATATGTTACCTACATATGCCGAGGACAACGCAGATGAAAACACCGTAGCACTAGGAGACTATACAAACCTGCTTACACTTCTTCCAAAGAATGAAATTTTCAAAAAGGGCAAGTGGCTTTATGAGGGTGTGCGTTGTTATTTTCCAGAAGGTTATCCAAGAGATAATGCAAAAACGTTAGAATTAGAGTTTATCTCTTCTGCTTTGTTTTCTGCAATCAAAATTTCCGGAGCATTAAAATTTTTATATGAAATAACAAAAAAAATTGACCCCAACAGCAGTATGCATAATAGAATAAAAGAAATGTGCAATGACTACCCTGAAAACATAAAGTTAAATGATAGAAACTTGGAAGACCTTCGGTCTGGGGCATATATTCATAGGGTCGCTGTGCTATTTTTGTCGGCAGCTGTTGGCAAAAAATGCTTTGGTAGAAAAGCGGAGAGTGAAATAAATTATATGGAGATGGCTCGCCACATTCCTCCTTCCGTTTTGGATGTATTCAAAAAAGCATATGCCGAGGACAGTTACTTACAGCTAATACAGGATTCGTTCGAGTCATCTGGATTATGCGCTGAAGAATTTACTGAAAAAGATTTAATTAGAGCATATAATGCAGGAACTAAAAAAATAATAAAAAAATACAAACAAGAACTGGAGCCTTACGACCTTCTTAAAAGAGAATTGGACGGTATGTTTGCCGAAATATCAGGCCTTACGCCGAAAAATGCGATTAGTGCAATAGCAGAAAGTGCGAGGCTGGTAAAGATAAAAATGAGAAGATGGGCTATACCTGTGTTTTATTGGCTAAATAAGCTCGGCAACTTAAGGCCTGATGTAGTTTTAGCATTGCTTGTGGCTACCGGTAGCTCTATTTCTTCGTTTAAAGGAATAATATCATTTAAAAACGATTTAATAATAAAAGCAGGTAGCCCCGGTGAAGGTGTTATCGTTTCGCTGTGCAAGCAGAGCAAGCCCTTTGTAGAGGCCGCTGCTATTAATTATTTTGTAAATACAGTTGGCGATGATTACACAAAATCTATTGAAGAGATAAAAGAACCCTTAGAGCTTTATTTCAAAAAATATGTATGGGACGATAAAACGGATAAAATCAGAAATTTGAATTTTGAGTCAAGACTGTATCAAACGGGTAACTATATTTCGGATTATTTAAAAAATGATGAGTTTGATTTGGACAACAAACCGCTGACAGTAGCCGTTGATTACTATGAAACTAACAGGGATTACAAAGCTTCTGATGATTTTTCATGCCTTTACTCCAAGTTTTCAGAAGAGCTTCGCGCATTTACGCCCGATACAGCATGTGACGTGATTGCAGTGATGTCCGGACTTACTCCAAGGACGGACGCGCAAGAGGCGTTTACGCAAGTTTACAATCGCGTACTATCCGATGAAAAAAAGAAAAAGCCGCTAAAATATGCTACAGAATTTTTGTCAGAGCTCAAAAAAAACACAAACTTAATAAAAGGATATTAAATATGCGGTACTTGCAAACATACAAGTACCGCAAGTTTTTGATTGTCAAAGCATACATAATACCTTAGCGGAAAGGTTGATGGATATTTCTACTACACAGCGAGAAGTGCATGACCTGATAAAAAGAACCCTTAATAATGAGTCGATGGAGTTTGATATTGGTATCTTTAATGCGGATAGCGAGAATGACAGCCCCACACATGTATGTATCATAAATGCCATGCGTACAGAAAGAGAACATCCGGATACAGAAATGATTATGAGATTTATCAGTGCTTACCAGTCCGAAAACTACGAAGGCAACCCTAATGGTGAGGTTTTTTCGGAGATGTTTGTTTCAAATGTAGAAATTTGCAATGCAGAAGGTTTGCCCCAGAAGATTGCAACACTTCCGCTACCTCTAGCACGCATACTTGCTTGCGCGCTAAATGCAGACGTAAAATTAAAGACTCTTTTATCCGAGAAAAATTTTTGCAATATTGGAAAGGATGGTTCATATAGAGATATTACCAATGAGGACAGGCTATATATTAACGAAGTGTATTATGAACTGTATGCCACCATGGCGCGATACATCCCATTATTTGGCATTACAATGAATGCAAGAATGGGAGGAGCAGTTATCACAGATGCTTTTTATCCTAACATTGATAAGATTAACATTGCTGTTGATAAAAATAAAAAAATTGATGCACTTGCTAACCATTTGCGTAGTTATATCGACACATTTTTAGACGACTACTTGAACGAAGATGAACGATATAACAAAGAACTTCGCGACATAAAAAGAAAAGTAATTGAAAAATCTATAGCCTCCTTTCAGCTTCAGCTAAACGAGTTTGCACCCGGAAATTGGAAGGTAACAATCAATCCCGAGGGCAAAAACAGCAAAGAAAGCAAAAAATTAAGAGACATACTATTGCTTGCACTAAAAAATTTGATTATATCAAATGCATTTGGAAAGTCTGATACCCACCCGAGATATGGGGATTGCCCAAATCACTCCCTGTTGAAATCACATTACAAAAAAATAAAGAAAATTTTGAAAGATGAAGAAAGCATAGACCTTATATTAATGCATAAAAATGACAGTGGCATGGCCGGTAAAAGCAGGTATACAGAGGTTGAAATAGAAAATCGTAGAAGGGGAGCAAATCTCAATGGATGGATTTATTTTCACTCACTTAGAGATAACGGCGAAAATTGCAGTTTTGTAAATTGGAAAACTATACTTACAGGATGACACATTGCTTGCATGTGTCATTTCTTTATGCTAAAATTGTTGACAAAATCTAGGAAAATGTCAAACACGGCGAGCGAGGCTCGTCCGCGAGAGGAGCCTATACATTGGAACAATTTACCTACGTAAAGCGCGGGTACGACCCGGAAGAGGTAGACAGATATATAGCTACACTGGAGCAGGTAATAAAGAGCTACAAGGAGAAGGACAATGCAATAAAAAATGCGATTATCAGTGCGCAGGTGGCGGCAGACAATATGATAAAAAATGCCCGCAACCAAGCTGAAGAATATAAGGTGCAAATCGCAAAAGAGCTGGACAAAGTCTCGACAGAAATCGAACGCCAACGCATACGCATACAAGCATTCCAAGATGTGTACAGCGGGCTGGTGCGCAAATATCTTTCTAACCTTGAGGACAATGATATGTCCGACATCTTCACTCGTCTCGACGATGTAGACAAACTCATAACCCGCCTAAAAGAGGCGGACATTGCGATGCCTGCCGTTACACCGGAGCCGATGGATTCTCCCGAGGAGGACTTAACAGAGGAGTCCCCCTCACTAAGCTTCGGACCGGAAAACAGCCCCAGCCTAAACAAGCCCGCCGCACGAGTAAATGACGAAGGTAACTACGTTCCCAACTCTTAGGGGTAGAGTAAATGTATATTATATTGCCTGTTTTACTTATATTCGTCCTGATAATCGCGGGTATTATAGTATATCTGGGTCATAGAGCAATTGTTTTAACGGGCGAATTAAATGAAGTCAATGCAAGTTATATAGAAATCGTACAAGAGCGCGAGCATCAGCAGTTTATGGTAGAGACTGTTGATTATATGTCGTTCTCTTTGCTTGGCATACCTGACAATGATTTGGAGCGGTTTGACAAGTATTTGCTCACGGGCATACAGACCGTTGCCGTGAGTGGCTCGGTAGATACCATAGGCGTATATCGCAACAACAAAGACATGGCTACAGGTGAGTGGCTATCCGAAACACAGCTTTCTTGGGACAGAGAAGTGGAATCTGTCGGCAAAGCACGAGAGCAAGCCACGGTGTTTTCTTATGCAAAGTTGCCCGGCTGGTACGAAAAGTTAGAAGGTTTGGAAATCATAAATGCCTCTGTTGCGGATTTTACCGATGAGGAGAGGCAGACTTTTGATGAAAAGGCCCAATCGGTACTAATCGTGCCCGTTTATTTCCAAGAGAGATTTTGGGGTACGGTTTGGTTTGAGGATTTTACAAACAAGGAGGCTTTCGATTCAAAGAGGGTCTCTCTTTTGCGTTCTGCGGCATTTATGCTGATTAGTGCAGCACATCGTAAGCGGCTTGCCGTCCGCGTGCAAGAAGCAAATAACAGAATGCGCCTCATGCTCGATGCTATGCCGATTAGCTGTTTTGTATGGGGCAGCTCCGGCAAAATCATTGATGTAAATATCACCGCGGTCAAGTTTTTTGGGTTTAAATCGCGTGAGGAGCTGATGGATAGATACAACGAGGCAAGCCCCGTTTTCCAACCCGGCGGAAAACGCTCCGACGAGACATTGCTGGAATATCTAAAAATCGCATTGTCGGAGGGTGAGTTCCACTTTGAGTGGGTACATCGTCTGCCGAGTACTAACGACATCGTCCCTACAGAAGTAAGCTATATCCGTGTAAACTACGACGGCGAAGATGTCGTCGCGGGCTATATCCGAGACATACGAGAGCATAAGCGTATGGTGGACGAAATAAAACATCACTCCCATCTGCTATATACAGTAAACGCCGCCGCCACCACATTATTGCAGTCTGAGCCGGAGGAATTTGATGTATCTCTGTTCCGCTCGCTTACCATGATGGCACGTTCTGTAGATGTAGAGCGGATTTTTGTATGGGAATACGGCGAACTCGGCACATTTAACCAAATCTACGAGTGGGTCGGCGACTCTACCATATTCCAGCGTCAAAACAAAAAAATAGAGAGCGGCGACGACTCGGCCAAGTTTGAAACAAGGCTATTGCGTGGCCTATGTATTTCGGGGCTTTCGCGAGAGTTGCCCGACGATACACGCAAGGCATTTTTGCTCGACGACACGATTAGTTATCTAATCATCCCTACATTCTTGCGTGGCAAGCTATGGGGTATCGTTGGCTTTGGCGATTTGAGAAAAGAACGTGATTTTACCGAAAACGAGGAATCTGTGCTTAGGTCAGGCGGTCTGCTGATGGCTAACGCACTCTTGCGCAATGAGATGACGCAGAATATCCGCACTAACTCCATACATCTGTCAGAGGCTTTGCAAGCGGCACAATCTGCAAGCTCGGCAAAATCTAATTTCCTATCCACCATGAGCCACGAAATGCGCACCCCCATGAACGCAATCATAGGCATGAGTGCCGTAGGCCGCGATTCAAGCACTCTCGAACGCAAGGACTATGCCTTTGACCAAATAGTCACCGCGGGCAACCACCTACTGGGCGTAATAAACGACATCCTAGATATGTCCAAAATAGAAGCGGGTATGCTGACACTGACAAACGAGGCGTTTACACTCGGCGACGTAATAGATAATGTGTTGACGATTATACGCTTCCGCATTAACGAAAAAAAGCAAAAGTTCAGCCTTAAAAAAGACCCGAAACTTCCCGAAATCCTGGTTGCAGACAGCCAACGCCTCACACAGGTACTCACAAACTTACTCTCGAATGCCTGCAAGTTTACAGACGAGGGTCTCGGCGTAAGGCTGGAAATCATGCTCGAAAACAAATCATTTACAGATTGCATAGTGCGTTTCGATGTGATTGACGAAGGCATCGGCCTTAGCGAACGCCAGCAGAGCAAGCTGTTTAACTCCTTTGTTCAAGCCGAAGCCAGCACCTCACGCAAGTTTGGTGGTACAGGTCTGGGACTTGCCATTTCAAAGCATATCGTGGAGCTGATGGGTGGCGACATCTGGGTAGAATCACGCCTTGGCGAAGGCTCCATATTCTCTTTTACTGTCAAAGCTCGCCTGCCCGATAGGGAAGAACTTAAAAAACTAAGAGCCGCAGAAGATGCCCTCAACGACCACGTCACATTCCCCGGTCGATGCATTCTCTTAGCCGAGGACGTGGCCATCAACCGCGAAATCATAGAGGCCATGCTGGAAGACACAAGGCTGGAAATCGTATGTGCAGAAAACGGCGTAGAGGCATACGAAATCTACGAAAAAGACCCCGCTCGTTTCGACCTCATCTTTATGGACGTACACATGCCCATCCTCGACGGCTACCAAACCACAAAAAAAATCCGCGCTATGGATAATCCGCTGGCAAAAAAAGTACCGATAGTGGCAATGACAGCAAATGTATTCCGCGAGGATATAGATAAATGCATGGAGTCAGGTATGGACGACCATGTGGGCAAACCCGTCAACCTTAGCCATGTTTATGAGGTGCTAAAAAAATATTTATAAATATTGCCGCCCACCCATGTATGGTACAAGCACATCGGGGACTTTTACGCTACCGTCGGATTGTTGGTAGTTTTCCAAGATGGCGGCGATTGTGCGTGTGATGGCAAGGCCACTGCCGTTCAAGGTGTGTGCAAATGTAGATTTGCCATCATCTCTGTAGCGTATGGCGGCACGGCGTGCTTGGAAGGCTTCGAAATTGCTACAACTGGAAATTTCTACATATCGCCCATAGCTGGGCAACCAGACTTCGAGGTCGTAGGTTTTTGCATTGGAAAAGCCCAAATCCCCTGCGCATAGATTTACTACGCGATAAGGCAGTGCAAGCTTTTGGAGAATATCCTCTGCATCGGCTGTTAGTTTTTCCAGCTCTTCGTAAGAATTTTCCGGATGCGAGAGCTTAAATATTTCTACTTTGTCAAACTGGTGTACGCGGATGAGGCCGCGTGTATCGCGCCCTGCCGCACCCGCCTCTTTCCGAAAACTCGGTGCATATGCACAGTATTTTATGGGGAGACTCGCACCGTCCAGGATTTCTTCACGGTGGATATTTGTCAGAGGTGTTTCGGCAGTAGGTATCAAAAAATAATCTGTGTCGGACAGATGGAAGAGCATCCCTTCTTTGTCAGGCAGCTGCCCTACTCCTTCCATACTACGGCGATGAGCGATGTATGGAGGCATTATTTCTTCGTAGCCATGGTCCGTGTGACGGTCCAGCATAAAGCTGATGAGTGCGCGCTGGAGACGCGCCCCCTGCTTACGAAGCATAATAAAACGCGAACCCGTAATCTTGACCGCTGTCACAGGGTCAAAAATGCCAAGGTCTGTACCCAAATCCCAATGCGGCTTTGGCTCAAAATCAAAATGCGTCGGCTCACCCCATTTACGGATTTCGACATTGTCGGATTCGTCCTTGCCTTCAGGGACGGACTCATGCGGGATGTTAGGAATCCCCATAAGGAAGGCTTCCAGCTCCTCGTCGATGGCACGCACCTGTGGCTCCAGTGCTTTTACGGCCTCGGCGAGTTCTTTCATCTCTGCCATGATTGCAGTGGTATCCTTACCTTCTTTTTTTAGTGCCGGTATTTGCTTAGAAGCCGCATTTTGGCGCGCCTTCATCTGCTCCGACTCATTCAAAAGCTCTCTGCGCCGCTTGTCCAAGTCTGAAAACCGCTCTAGGTCGTAATCTTTGCCGCGTTTAGCAAGCTTTGTTTTTACCTCTTCAAAACTGTCTCTTAATGCTTTAATGTCAAACATTTTTTCCACTCCCGACTTGATAATTTATTTCGCCTTTTAAATATAAAACGGCTTGGCCTGCGATTTTTACGCGCTCACCGTGGTTTTCACAAAAGAGTATGCCGCCGCGTTTGGAGATTTGCCTTGCTGTTAGTTTTGTCTTGCCGAGTTTATCCGCCCAAAGCGGTATTAAAATCGAATGCGCCGAGCCTGTTACGGGGTCCTCATCCACACCGACATTTGGTGCAAAAAACCGCGATACAAAGTCGCAACTTTCGCCTTTTGCCGTAACAATCACTGCATGGGGTGCAAGCTGTGCGATAAGCCCAAAGTCAGGGTTGACACCCTGCAAACAAGCCTCATTCTCCACCACTAATACCAATGTATCGCTGTAAACAAAAGCCTCTATGACGGTTTTTCCGATTGCCTCTGACATTGTTGCATGAATTTTTGTCCTTTTCGGCGACTGCGAAGGAAAATCCATAACAAACAAATCACCCTCTTTGCAGACCGTCAAAACACCGCTTTTTGTATAAAACCTCATCTCGCATATGTCATCCACAAAATTAGAAATCACAAAAGCGGTACCCAGTGTTGCATGTCCGCAGAGATTGACCTCCTTGACCGGTGTAAACCATCGCAAATCATACCCATCACCCGACCGCGATACAAATGCCGTCTCGGAGAGGTTATTTTCTTTAGCAATGTTTTGCATTTGCTCTTCGGTGAGGGCACCCTCTACCACGCACACACCCGCGGGATTGCCGGCAAACAGCTTGTCGGTGAATGCGTCTACGATGTAATATTTCATATCATCATCTGCTTTTGCAAAAAATGACCTGTGGTAGGTATTTTATCTGCGCGGTGGTATGCTATGTCATCGTTGTCCGGGTCGGCGGGTCGCATTGCAGTCAGCTGTGTTTTTTGACGCAGGGTAAACACCGTCACACCACCCGCACTTTTGGACATATTGAGCGGGACAAGTGCCGTGTTTATTACCATTGCCTTATCTGTGCCTCGCTGTAGATATAGGTCAATGTCCCCATGAACGCGATGCATTGCCACCAACGGCGACTTTGATGAATAGGCATTTACGAGTTTTTTGCGGTTCGTTTTTGTTTCGTAGGCATTAAATTGTACTTTTGCCACCTTGCCGTTTGCAAAACCAAAGAGCATGTACCCGCTATAGTCTTTGGCAAGTGTGAGATACACTACACGCTCACCTGTATCCATGCCGAGTATGTTTGTGAGATATTCGCCTAGCGCGCTGGCTTTGCAGTCGGGCAGGTCATAGATTTTTGCCTTATAGACATTGCATTTGTCGGTAAACAGGAGAAGCTCGTCGCGGTTTGTGGCCTCCAGCTCCTGTGCGATATAGTCGTCATCCTTTAAATATTGTGTGTCGGCAGAGCGGAGAGATACGAGTGATATTTTTTTAATATAATTTTGCCCCGTCAAAAAGAGCTTTAGGTTATAGTCATCTATGAATGCCTCTTCCGGGGGTGCAGGAGCCTCTTCTTCTGCGATGATTTGGGTACGGCGCGGCGCACCGTATTTTTTTATTATTTCTTTTAATTGGGTGATTATTAGCTCACGGATTTTTTCGTCACTGCCATGTATGGTATTTAGGTCGGCGAGTTCTTTTTCCAAGTTTTTTCGCTCATCAATGCGGTTTTGCAGATATTCGCGGTTAAGATGACGCAGTTTTATTTCTGCGATAAACTCCGCCTGTGCGGTTGTGATAGAAAAACCCTCCATCAGGTTAGGGATTACCTGCGATTCTGCCGAGGTCTCGCGTATGATTTTGATTGCCTTGTCGATGTCTAATATGATTTTTGCCATACCTTCTAGGAGATGCAGCTTTTCGGATTTCTTTTTTATATCATACGCCAGCCCCCGCTTTATGCATTTGATTCTAAAAATCGTCCACTCTTCCAGTATTTCTGCTATTCCCATGACCTTAGGGCGGCCATCTATCAAAAAGTTGAAATTGCAGTTAAAACTGTCACGCAGTGGCGTTAGGACATATAGCCGATGCATAATCTGCTCGGCGTTTGCAGTTTTTTTAATATCAATGGCGATTTTTAGCCCTTGCAAATCGGTCTCATCACGTACATCTGTGATGTCGCGTATTTTGCCCTGTTTTACAATGGCTACGATTTTGTCAATTACGGCCTCTATGGTAGTGGTGTATGGTATTTCAAAAATTTCTATACAACTGTTTTTTGCATCAAAACGATACCGCGCCCTTACCTTAAATGAGCCGCGGCCTGTTTCATATATGTTAGCCATTTCGTTGGGGTTAAAAATAAGCTCACCACCGGTAGAAAAATCCGGTGCGAGGAGAGTTTTTGTAATATCATGGCGTGGGTTTTTTAGCCATTTTATAGTCGTTTCGCATACTTCTTTCAGATTAAAACTACAAACGGTGCTTGCCATACCTACGGCGATGCCTTGGTTTGGGGTGACAAGCAGATTTGGGAATGTCGTAGGCAAAAGTACAGGCTCAAGCATGGTAGAGTTGTAGTTATCCACCATATCGACCACACCTTTGTCAATATCACGAAAAACCTCACGGCAAACCTCATCCAGCCTTGCCTCCGTATATCGGCTCGCTGCATATGCCATATCCCGAGAAAACTGCTTTCCAAAGTTACCCTTGCTATCCACAAAAGGGTGGATAAGTGCGTCATTGCCTCGTGTGAGCCGCACCATCGTCTCATATATAGCCCCATCGCCATGCGGATTGAGTCTCATGGTTTGCCCCACTATATCGGCAGATTTGATTCTGCGCCCGCCACCGCTAGTGGAACCACCCAGAAGCCCCATCCTGTACATGGTGTAAAGGAGCTTTCTGTGCGCTGGCTTAAAGCCGTCGATTTCAGGTATTGCCCGAGAAACAATTACACTCATCGCATATGGCATATAGTTAAGCTCCAGCGCGTTTGTTATGGGCTGTTCTATTATGTGGTTTTCGGGTGCGTCAGTGGAGCGAAGTGCTGTTTTTTTTGGCACAATTTTCAGTCCTTTTTATGTGTTTCATTAGACTAGACTTAGTAGACCTTGTTGTATTTGCAAATATGAAACTGACGAAAAATCCGTAGTATCAACATAAATCCTATCGCTACCAAAGCAAAAATCTTTATCATGCTTGCCTATATTAATATACTGCTCCAAAGAGATTTGTGGCTTTGAGCCACCCATTACATGTAGCCTTCTGTCATTAAATCGGCGATGAGCAATTTCAAACGATGTGTCAAAATGGACATTTACTGTTCGATAATTATATTTTTTCACCAGACCATCTATCGTCGGTATTATTTCGTTATCAAAGCCAAACTCCATTATTAACGGAGACGACGATTTCATCACATCTTCACACAGCGTCCAGTATTGAGAAAATGGAATGGAGGATGTCCCTGCTTCTTCCCAAACCTCGTCCCAAACCTCGTCCAGTGACAGTAGCTTAATGCACATCTCTTTTGACAGCCACTCAGCAAAGCTTGTTTTGCCTGTCGCAGGCATACCGGATACAATTATCAACATTTTTTCCATCTGCGGTCGTGGGTCAAAGTACAAGTCACTTGCCTTCTTATGTGTAGTCAATATCCACCTCTATGTTATTTTCCCCGCCGGGTGTTATTTCTACAGCATATTTGGCGGGGTCTGCATAGTCCACGTATACATCAGCCTTTAGGCTGTTTTTGTCATAATTTTTCCACATAAACATACGAGTTTTTACTTTGCATCGCTGACCTTTTTCGTTTGTGTACATGCACTCTGCGTACAATACGGGCATAGTACCCATATTCACATATGGCACAGGCACGAGGTTTACGATTTCTGCGGCAAAATGTTGACCCTCCTGCTTATAAAATGCTAATTTTTGGGTTTTGTTATGAGAAACGATGGCCAAGACGATTCCGCATATAAGCCAAATCAAACCCTGCGCAGACACTGTATAAAACACAATAAGTCTGTCACCATCATCCGGCACAAACATTGCAATCACCAGCCCCAGCACAAATAAAAACAGCCCAACCCCCACCGATATTTTCCAAAAAATCGAAAGCGGGTGCCTTAGTATCATTCTTTTCATACTATTCTCCTTTACACTCTCAACACGCACTACACAGGCATACCATATTGTGCGATTTGTTTTTTCCAGCTATCCTCCAGAGCGTTTGACATTCTTTCAAGTATGTCACGGCCTTGCGGTATGTTATGCCCACTGATACAAGTTTCGAATGGATATTTTTTATAAATTTCTATCATCCTTTCGAATGTGGGGATGTCTGTACCGATGTACGGAACAGGGTGAGAGGGTGTATCGCCGATGTTGTCACCCGCGTACAGGATTTTGTCACATTCGTCATACACACTGATACAGTCTGCTGTATGCCCGGGTGAATGAAAAATAGTCACATGGTCCTCAGGAAAATGCAAAACATCCTCAAAGGTCATGTTTGGCAGACATTTGACAGCCTCGCCTGAGATGTAGCTACTATGCTTGGCTATATCGGAGTCCCAGTCCGTATATTTGCGCAAAAGCGGATGAGCAATGATTATGCTGTTTTCAAAAGCACAATTGCCCCATATATGGTCCCAGTGGCTGTGAGTGTTGATTACGACTACGGGTTTTCTGTTTTCTTTGACCTTAGAAATAACAGGCGCGACACTCCCGCTCCCAAAACCCGTATCTATTACAAAATTATGCCGCTCCCCGAGGATAAGTCCTATATTTAGGTCACAGTCCAATTGTTCAAACGGCCGATGTAGCGAAAACATAAAATTACGTTCTGTTATTTTAATTTCCTTCATCTTCATCGCGCTCTTTCTTTTTCTTTTTTTTAGGCTTGGTAGAAACAACCATCGTGTCTATCACCCATGCCGCAATAAAAACAAGCCATGCGTGTGTCCAATATCCCCATCCAAAACTAAGCCACAAAAAAATAATAGCCGCTAATCCATAAATAGAAATCTTTAGCTTACTCGTCCTAAAATAATGGAAAACTACAGTAAGCAACCACGCCCCCACAAAAACAAGCCATCCCGGATGCCACATCCCCCAATAAATACCGATTATCAAATAAATGAGCGTAGCCAGCGGATAGATTCCCTTTTCAAAATTAATGCCATACTCTCGTGTTATGTGCAGGATGCCATCCTCACTTGTGGTTTTTGTTTCATCGGGGGTCACTTTTGGTTCATTATCATTCATTTTTTCACTCCTCATCGTTTTTTCCGTTAAACCGGAATATGCACTCACAGCCTAAATGAAATTTATTGTTATAGTCTTGTCAAAAACATCCAACTCGACATTTTCTATTTCTCTCACCTTTTCTCCGATATAACCTTGGTTATCGAGACGAAGCGGTCGATTTTTAGTTACATCTAGTATCTTGAATAGCCCATGTCGTTTTACTCCATCTCCTCGGTTTAGGTGTTTTTTCCCGCATAACCTTACATTAATGTTACATATTCATATTTATCCAGCCTTCCTTTTCTATGTATTTTGCAAATTTATCTGCATCCATTGTCAGAATTTCTTTAAAGTACAGCCCTTTATACCGCTCAAGATTAAAATCTATTTGCGTCATATCTGCTATATCGAATATGCCCTCTATTGCTTCATCAAGTGCGCTTTCTATTTGTTCGCCATAAACAACGATGAATGTAATATTGTTTCTTGCAAACTCCCTGTCTTTCTGTAAAATATCCATAAGTGCAAGTAAACTTTCCAATGCCTTTTGTCTAAGCGCATTAGATTTACACTCTCTTTTTGAAATTTTAAACTCTATCAAATTAATATCTTCATCTGTTGAAAAATATAAACAATCTGCCGATTTTGGTAAGTCAGTACTCCTTATACCCCTTTGCATAGGCAACGAAAAAGCTCCTGCATTTAATAAACCCCGATAATATTTTTCTTTCACCTTATCAAAGTTTACAGCAAGTATTTCAGAAATGGCAGCAAAACGACCATCGCCTGTTTTAGATATTTCTTTAAGCGTGTCTAAGCCTTCTAAAAATTGACTTACCTTTTCAATATTCATTAGCATACTCCTCGTTTTTTAGCAGCTGCAAAGGATACGCCATTGTCTTATATATTTCGTCTATCTTATCAGTGACATCATTAATAGTCGCTGCATTAACATCACATTGGTAGTATTTGCATTTTTTTTCTATGCAATGTTTTATAGCATACACCTCTACAGCCCTTAAAAAATACAAACTGTGGGTATTAATCAACATAACGACATTGAAGTCCTTTTGTATAAGAACAATTAACTCCGCAAGTGCAATTTGCCATTCCGGGTGCAAATGTATTTCCGGCTCATCTAAAATAAGAATATCACCGGATTTTAGACAATTGTTCATGATTAATGTCTTAATGATTATAAATGTTTTTAGACCTGTAGACACGTTTCCTATGTTATACGAGGCATCCCCTTCGCTGTATACATATGACCCTCTTTTTGCAGATTTTAGACTTCCCGAGCAAACCCTATTAATAATTTCGAAAGCACGACTAAGCTTTTTTTCCTTTAAAATATCCCCCAGTGGATTTGTCTCGGACTCCATAGAATCATCAATACAGCGCAGTAAATGGGACTGGCGGTTTGAACTTTGTCTATGAATAGGGAGAAAGCCATTTCTCAAAACCCTTGGCCTCAGCATTCGTTTATCCAAAATAAATGGATTATCAATGTAAAATGCCTCTTTATTAAACGATGCAAACTCCGGATTATTAAATATTTCTCCCTCTTTTATTACCAATTCAATTGTAATATTGTCATTTGATAGCGCGATTTTAGACGAATTATCAGGAGAATGCATGTTCTCAAGTTGCCCATTAAACTCATCTCGCAACTTGTTTTCAATAAAACGTTTCAAAACCATATTGTCGGGAACAGACATTATCTCATGCATTTCATTTGCTAGGTCATTTATATCTTTTTCATCTAAAGTTTTCAATAAATGGCTCTTTGATACCCACTCTGTTAAATACTCAACACTCCCGGCTAGTTCTTCATCTTCAAACAGCTCGTTAAGTAAGGGTGTAATTATATACGAAGGAATACTCATACTTTCATTGTTACAAAAGGAGTATAGCAACCGGCTTAACTCTCTTTGCTTATCCAATTCGACCTGTGAGTCGTCGTAACACAATCCATTAATAACAGAAAATAAAACCTTGCCGACTGTACTTTTACCAGAATTATTTTCACCTGCGATAACAGTTATCCCGCCCAACTTTACATCTGCGACTGCCAGCTTACCGATATTTCTAATATTCAATGTCATATCCAGTATCCTTTCTTCCATGCGATGTTTAAACCTACTATAATTCTACCCCGTCTCCGACAAATCTATATACAGATGTCCATACTCTTCGATAAAGTCTTTGCGGCCTTTTAGGTTATCACCTAATAGTATTTCAAACATCTCCTGCGTTTTTGCGGCATCGGTAGGGATGACCTGTACAAGGCGGCGTGTGGCGGGATTCATTGTTGTCTGCCACATCATTTCGGGTTCGTTTTCGCCCAGACCCTTTGAACGTTGGATATGGGCTTTTGTGCCTTTTTTATCGGCGTTGGTGAGTATGTCTGATTTTTCTCGCTCGGTGTAGGCAAAGTATGTGTTTTTGCCTACTGTGATTTCGTATAGAGGCGACTCGGCAATAAACACCTTGCCTTGCTCGATTAGTGTAGGCGTGAGGCGATACAGCATGGTGAGGATTAGTGTGCGGATATGGTAGCCGTCGTAGTCGGCATCTGTACATATGATAATCCGATTCCAGTTTAAGCGGTTGATGTCAAAGTCAGAGAGGTCTTTAGCCCGAGACTTGTCACCACGTTTTATTTCTACGCCACAACCTAGGACACGCAATAAGTCGGTGATGATTTCGTTTTGCAAAATACGATTGTATTCAGCCTTTAGGCAGTTAAAAATTTTGCCGCGTACAGGCATGATTGCTTGGAACTCGGCATCGCGCCCAAGCTTACATGAACCCAGAGCGGAGTCGCCCTCTACAATGTACAACTCACGACGCTTATTATCCTTTGTGCGGCAGTTGACAAATTTTTCTACGCGATTGTTTAAATCTATTTGACCCGTGAGCTTTTTTTTGAGAGCGACACGGGTTTTTTCTACGGATTCTCGACTGCGTTTGTTTGCCAATATTTGTGCGCAAAGTCGGTCTGCGTCGGCTTTGTTTTCGATAAAATAAACCTCTAGCTGTTTTTTTAAAAACTCTGTCATAGCTTCTTGTATAAATTTATTTGTGATGGCCTTTTTTGTCTGGTTTTCGTAAGAAGTCACAGTCGAAAATGAACTCGTAATCAAAATAAGGCTCTCTTCTATATCCGGGAAGCTAATCTTTTTTTCGTCTTTTTTGTAGTGATTACCCGACTTTAAATAAGCATCGATTGCCGAAACAAATGCCGTGCGTACTGCCTTATCAGGTGCGCCGCCATATACCAGATGGCTGGAGTTGTGATAATATTCCAACACGCTGACATCGTTTGAAAAACAAAAGGTGATGTCAAACTTTAGTTTATAATCCTGTTGGTCCTCGCGGTCACGCCCCTGTGTTTCGCAGGTGAGCAGATATGGGTCGGTTAGTGCTGTCTCTCCGGCGAGTTCTCGGATATAGTTGTTTATTCCGTTTTCGTATCGAAATGTGAAGGTCTCGCCGCCTTCTTCGTCCTTCAAAATAAATGTCAATCCATCGTTTACGATGGCCTGCCGTTTAAGCATATCCTGATACCATTCCAACGGAACAGCAATGTCCGTAAATACATCACTGTCGGGTCGCCAGTTTACTTTAGTCCCTGTCTGTTTTCCGCCGAACGGCTCTTTTCGCATGTCTCCCGCGATTTCGCCTTTTTCAAAATGGAGCTTGTACTTCCATCCCTCACGCACAATCTCCGCATCCATATACTCCGAAGAATACTGCGTAGCACAAAGCCCAAGCCCATTAAGCCCTAAGCTAAATGCATAGTTAGCGTCATCGTCGTTATTTGCATATTTGCCGCCTGCGTACAGCTCACAAAACACCAGCTCCCAGTTATATCTCTGCTCGGCGGTGTTAAAATCTACAGGCACACCACGCCCATAGTCCTTGACGGTAACAGAAAAATCCGCATGTCGTGTAATCTCTATCCGTTTGCCATAGCCTTCTCGTGCTTCGTCTATAGAATTGGAAATGATTTCAAAAATCGCGTGCCTACAGCCCTCAATCCCATCCGAGCCAAAAATAACTGCGGGTCTCTTACGTACCCTATCCGCCCCTTTTAGAGCGGTTATACTCTCGTTACCATATTCTTTTGCCACTTAATATCACCTACGTAAAATTATTCGTATTAAATTAACATAATTATTGCAAAAGTTCAAAGGAGTGTTGGTCGCGCAGGTAGCGCAAGTCCATAAAACCCGGGATGTCCGGCGGGATTTCGTTTACTGCGGCGACTATCCAGCGGATTCTTTCGTCCGCACCTATGAGTGAGTTGCCCACATTAAATTCTTTGTTTGCATCTATGATTATGCGTATGTTTGTGGGGTCGGCGACGTTTATATGCGATACGCGAGGTGCCAGGTTGTGGTGGTTTATGAGCTGTGCATATTGCACAATTATATTAAAAGCTGTAGCATCGGGGACTTCTAGGATTTCGCCAAGTTGGAAACGAGTAAACTCAAGCCCTTCGAGGATGGGCAGCGGGTCTGATGTAGAAGAACGAATTTCCAGTACGCGGCCATGGTCATCGAGGAATAAAAAACTGCCGGGTATATGCTCTACATAGGCGGTTAGGCGACGTTCTGAAATATAGACATATAGACGGTCAGGAAGGACACGCTCAAAGGTGACATCGGAGATATACATATTTTGTGCCAATCGTCCGCGAGCCGTACCTGTGTTAAAAAAGAGGAGATGGGTAGTGGACGTAGTTTCGAGACGTGTTAAGACTTCCTCACGCGACACACGCATATTACCTTCTATTACAATTGTGCTGATGTGAAAATATGGCGAAAACAAAAAAATAAGGGCGGCTAATGTTATTGCACAGATAATAGCCGCCGAAATAAATCTTATTTTACGTATGCGTACAAAGCGCGCTTTCTCGCGCACTTCTTCTTCTTCGTGTAGCCATGTGAAGGTAGGCTCTTTAGTAGGCTCGCTCATTTTTTAAACGCGGTATACCACGTAATAAAGCGTTCCCGATGTAGGTTTGCTACCCATTCTTTGTAAATGAGATACATTTTACCATTATACTTGAAGGATTCTTTCCAATATTTTATTTTTCCGTTTGCCGTGCGTTGTTCGTTTAGATTGCTACGTGTTTCGATTTCTCGAAAAATGGGTGTGCGCACTCCAAACACGGATTGGGAATACTCGGCAGTGGTCAGCTTGCGTACCTCTGCTGTGGGAATGAGGTCGTTGGCAGAGAGTTCTTCAAAGCGGTCTTTTATCCATTTTCGGATAGAGCCTTCTACTTTTATTTCTACAGGTGGTGCCGGTGGCAGTTTCTCTTGTTTTTTACGTGGGGCTTTTTCGGGCGTAGTGGAATAAATAAACGGCTCACCATCGGGTAAGTTAAACACAGAGTTATACTTGCTTCCGCTTTCGGAAGTAATAAGTAAGCCCTTAACATCCTCCATAATCGTACCCTTAGCCGTCTCACGCGGCGCGATAAGCAACACATTATCCTCTATAGAATGGATACAAAAGGGGCTACCCGTCAAAATAAAACGCACAAACTCACTCACACGTTTAAATCCATGCTGTTGTGCCTTAAAATCGGGCAAATAATAGCTCATGTAGTTAGTAAAAACGGATACTTCCAAGCCGGGTAAATCTTCTGTTTCTTCTACAAAAAGAGCCTCAACCATACGTCGCACGGTATGAAAGCACCCACAACGGTCGTTGCGGTCGCTCCAAATCTCAATCCCTGCATTAATCAAAACCTCCGAATACCTAGACCTCGGGAAATTAGCAAGACAAACGGGTGGTGTCGGAGTTTCTGCCACAGGCACTATCTCTGCCTTACTCTTCCTACGCGAAGAAGTCGCAATGATGGTAGAATCCGACTTCTCCAGCGCGATAAAATAGTCACATGAGTTCCTAAAAATATTATTTGTTATTTTATCAAAACTGCATCCGATGACCCTTTTGCCATGCTCATGCAACTTTTTTGCCAAAAAGGCAAATATGCCGTCACCCGACGCTATTACATAGTTTTCAATCTCCGGCCTTTTATTAACCAAATCCACCGCATCTATGATTAAACTCACGTCGGCAGAGTTTTTCATCTTGTCATTTTGATTTGTATTAAAAATATGGACAGGCTCAATCCCTACTTGCAAAACCGAGCTACGCAGATTCCTGTTAAGTGGCAAAGCCCAGTCGGCATAAGCCCTCTGGATGGAAACACCATTAATGCCGTCCAACTCTAAGACCCGCCGATAGATTTCGTCCAGATGTAAGACGGTATTAGTTTTTCCGCTAAATAAGCCCATCAAATTCTCTATATCATAAAAAATTGCTGTGTTACAGACCATATATTTGCTCCTTTTTTAGCTCGACCAAAACTTTGACATTTACGGCATTATAACATGATAAATCTCGTAATTGCAATTTTATTTTAGATTTTATGTAAAATATCGTAATGATTATGCGGATTGTGCCTTATAGTGAGTCTTTTGAATAATGTTTTATCAGGGCTGTGTTTTTATTATTTTCCAGATAATCCTTGCAGATTTCAGTAATATTGTATATTCCTTTGGCTATTTTCTCAAACCAGTTATAGTTATTGGAACGCAAAATGTTATATGTATCACTTTCGCAACCCATTTCTTTGAGGCTTTTTGCAGAAAGAGGGCCGTTTTTTTCGATTAGGCAGGCTATTTTTATACAACGCTCACGATAGGCGGTGTTTATGATGGTTTTTGTTGTACCACCCGGGCTGTCAACTGTACGGCCGCTTATTTCTTTTTTTATAATAGCGGCCCTTTTTGTCTCCTTGCGGGAGCGTTTCGTTGACTCGGGGAATGATATAATCTCTGCGTGTTTGACCGGACTGTCCAGGGCTACGGTGATAAGGCCGATTTCCAACTTTTTAAGCAATTTCTTTAAGGCGCGGAAGGTTTTTTCATTAGCACGGCGAGGACGCGGTATAGCTATGAATATGTGTGGGGTAGCTGTTTGGCGTTCCATGGCTTGGTAGATTAATGTTATGTTGGCAGAGAGCTTCATCTCTACGACCCAGAGTTCGCTGTTTTCATCCTCACCCCTTACCGCCGCTATATCACAGCCCTTTACCTCCCCACGCACAATAAAACCTTGCGAGATAAGCAAGGTTTTGATAGGGTCATATAGGTCAGATTCGGAGTATTTTTTCATTATATCCTCAACATCTTTTTACACATCCAGGTTGCGAACCGTACTTGCAAATTCCTGTATAAACTCGCGCCTTGGCTCTACCTTGTCACCCATCAGCTGTGTAAACAACAAGTCGGCGGCTATTGCGTCGTCAAGGGATACACGCAGGAGCATACGTTTTTCCGGGTCCATTGTGGTTTCCCATAGCTGGTCTGCGTCCATTTCGCCGAGACCTTTGTAGCGTTGGATGGGTTTTATGCCTTCGCGCCCAATGTCATTTAAGATATTTCTTAGCTCATCGTCACTAAATGCATAATATTGGTTTTTGCCTTTTTCCACTTTGTAAAGTGGCGGTTGTGCGATATACACAAAACCGTCGTCGATTAGGTCAGGCATAAAACGATACATAAATGTAAGCAATAATGTACGGATATGCGAGCCGTCCACATCCGCGTCAGTCATAATTACAATTTTGTGATAGCGTAGTTTTTCTATGTCAAAATCTTCGTGGATGCCTGTACCAAATGCTGTAATCATCGCACGGATTTCCTTGTTTTCCAGTATTTTGTCCAAGCGTGCTTTTTCTACATTCATTATTTTTCCTCGGAGAGGGAGGATTGCCTGTGTACGGGGAAGTCGTGCATTTTTGGCACTGCCGCCTGCGGAGTCACCCTCTACGATAAAGATTTCGCATAATGCGGGGTCTTTTTCAGAACAATCAGAAAGCTTACCCGGTAAACGCCCGCCTTCGAGTACGGATTTGCGCTGCACGAGTTCGCGTGCTTTTTTAGCAGCTTCGCGTGCGCGTGCGGCAAGCAGACCTTTGTCAATGATGGCTTTGCCCACAGCAGGATGCTCTTCGAGAAAATACGCCAAATTTTCTGACAAAACGGACTCTACGGCGGTTCGGGCTTCGGAGTTATTTAGTTTTGCCTTTGTCTGGCTCTCAAATTGCGGTTCTTCTACTTTAATACTTATAACGGATGCGATACCCTCACGCACATCATCTGTGGATAGATTTTTTTCGTTATCCTTCAAAAGCTTAAATTTACGTGCATAGTCATTTACGGTTTTTGTCAAACCTGCACGGAAACCCGTGACATGTGTACCACCGTCTGCTGTGTTGATATTATTTACAAAAGCGTAGGTGTTTTCTATGAAGCCGTCATTATGTTGCAATGCTATTTCTACATGTACGTTTTCGTATCTGGCCTCGCAATAGAATATTTCTTCTACCAGTGGTGTTTTGTTCTTGTTTATAAATGCAACAAACTCTTTTATACCACCGTCGTATTTATATGAGCGATAGCGATGTGGGTCGCGTCTTTCGTCTACCAAGTCAATTTTCAGACGTTTTGTTAGGAAGGCGGTCTCTTGCAGTCTTTGTTTTAATGTTTCGAAATTATATTCCAGTTCTTCAAAAATCTCGGGGTCGGGCTTAAAATGTACGAGTGTACCTGTTTCGGAAGTATCGCCGATGATGGTGAGGTCTGTTTCTTTAGGCCCGCGAGAAAATCTTTGCTCATGGATTTTTTCGCCATCATATACCCGCACAATCAGCCACTCTGACAACGCATTTACTGCCGAAGCACCTACTCCGTGTAATCCTCCTGATACCTTGTATCCGCCCGAGCCAAATTTGCCACCCGCATGTAATACCGTAAAAATAACCTCAACGGCAGGCAGTCCTGTCTGTGCTTGTATGCCTACAGGTATGCCGCGCCCATTATCTCTTACAGAAATCGAATTGTCGGGATGTATTGTCACAATAATCTCGTCACAAGCGTCCATCAACGCCTCATCCACGGCATTGTCTACGATTTCATATACGAGGTGATGCAGTCCCTTTGCGGCTGTCGAGCCGATGTACATACCCGGTCGTTTTCTGACTGCTTCCAAACCTTCCAGTACCTGTATATTGTCTGCTGAATATTCTTGTAAATTAGACATTTTTTATTACTCCCTTTTCCATGTGCAATAATTTATAATTTTTAAAATTGTACTCCTCGATGCCTGTGCAGGTTACTATTGTTTGTAAATCGTTAATGTTTTCTAATAAATATTTTTGCCTGTGTTTGTCCAGCTCGGAAAGCACATCATCTAATAAAAGGATTGGTGTTTCGTTTTTACTTTGCTTTATTATTTCGATTTCAGCGAGTTTTGCAGAAAGTGCAGCTGTACGCTGCTGACCTTGTGAGCCAAAATGACGTGCAGATATGCCATTTATAGAAAATTCTATATCATCTGTGTGTATGCCATCGGAGGTTGTACCACGCATGATGTCACGCTCATGTGATTTTTCCAGTATACGAGCAAAGTTCTCTGTAGTTACACTTGGTTTGTATTCCATCCTTAGATTTTCTGTATCCTGCGTTATCTTTTTGTGTATTTTATTTGCTGTTTTATTTATTTTTTTTATAAATGCCATGCGAGTGTTTATTATTCTTTGGCCATAGTTTACCAATTGCTCATCCCATATGCTGAGACTGTCACGAGCAGATTTGTTTTTTTGCAAAGATTTTAACAATGCGTTTCGTTGTTTTAAAGCCCTGTGATACTCACGCAGGTCATTATAGTATACAGGAGAAAGCTGACATATTTCCATATCCATAAAACGGCGGCGTTCGGAAGGACCTGCTTTTATCAGGCGAAGGTCTTCGGGCGAAAACATAACAACAAGCAATTTACCAAACAAATCTTTCATGTGGCGCATAGGCAAAAAATCTATATTTATGCTCTTTATGGTCTTTTTTCCTTGTTGAAGATTGGCTTCTATTGTGGATGACATTGTAGCACGTTCTGTTTCTATACATATGGATGCGGCAGATTTTTCGCGATTAATCAGTTCTGCATCGTTGCGAGCGCGTAGTGAGCGTCCAAATGCACAAAAATAAATTGCTTCAAGGAAATTGGTTTTCCCTTGTGCATTATTACCATATATTATATTTACAGTAGGCGAAAGCTCTTGTTTTTTTATAGAGAGATTCCTATATCCGTTTGCAGATAGATTTTTTATAACCATGGAGCTATGCAGGCGGACGAAGCGGCACAATAAGGTATCGGAAACCACGCTCACTATCCATTCCACGGACGGTACATGGTGATAATGTGGTATTAAATTTAACAATGACACGTTCTTCTTCTACAGCTCGCAGTACATCTATAAAATATTTTGGATTAAAATATATTATTAGGTCTTTTCCTTCTGTTTCACAAGGTACACCATCTTCTACTTGGCCGCGGTCGGACTGTGCTGTGATAATAAGGTCATCATCATTGACTTCTATTTTAACCGGGAGCATACGATTTTCTGACGCTACAAGGATTGCACGCTCAAATGCGTTAAGCAATTGCACACGGTCGGTGACTACTATAGTAGAATAATCCTCGTTATAAATTTGGTCATATCTGATAAAATCACCTGTGAGTATTCCTGATACAAGCCTAAATTCTTTTGTCTCAAACACGGCTTTGCTTTTTGTAAAATAAAAAGTGATTTCTTCTTCGCTGTCAGGGAGTATTCGGCTTAGTTCATTTAATGCGCGACCGGGTACTACCGCACTACTGTCAGGAGTATCTTCTCCCAAAAATGTAGAGCAATAAGAAATCCTAAACATATCTATGGCTACTATTTCTAATATATTATTTTTTATTTCCATTTTTTCGCCTGTGATTATGGGTTTTGTAGAATCAAGAGAAACAGAAAAAATCGTTTGTTTTATCATATCTTTGAGCAGATTAGATTTTATATTGTAGCGGTCTGCACTTTCCAGTTCGTTTTCTGATACAACAGGAAATTCTTCTGCCGGTTGTCCGGACATTTTTAGACGAGAACGGCCGCTTTTGCAGATTGCATTGTATTTGTCATCCACTTCTATCATTATGGAATTGCCGGAAGTTTTTCTTATAATGTCCGTAAAAAGTTTTGCATCCAGAGCAATTGCTCCTTGTTGCTCTACCTGTGCCTCTATGGTAGTAGTCTGTATACATATTTCTTTATCATTGCCAATCAATGTTAGCCCATCATCCGTAGCTGTAAGCAATATGCATTCTAAGATGGGGCTGGTGGTACGTGTAGATACGGCTCGTCCGACAAGAGTGAGCGCGTCTTGTAGTTTATTTCTGTCACATGTAAAAATCACGAAATCACCTATTTATAATATTATTTATAAGTAGTAGCAGTACTAGGCTCTGTGGATACGTGGAAAAGTAGTTGTAGGGTACATAATCATTGGTTTTTTGCGGAGGATAAGCCTGTAAAAATCCTGTGCAAATATATGTGAGTTGTTATAGTTTATGTGGATAAAATATTTATTCGTCTTTTATTCTTAACTCCAGCCTCTCGACTATGTTGCGGATTTTTTCGTCTTGTTCTATTTCTGCTGTGATTTTGTTGCAGGAGTGTATAACAGTCGTATGGTCACGGCCACCAAAAAATTGACCTACCGCAGGGAGTGGAGTGTCGAGGATTTTTCGGATAAGGTACATAGCTATTTGGCGCGGCAATACTATATTTTGGGTACGTTTGCGGCCGTTTAGGTCCTCTATGGTTACATTAAAGTGATTGCATATTGTTTGCCTAATCGACTCCATGGTGATGGGTGGTTTTTCTTTGCCTACAAGTTGGTCTTTTAAGGCTTGGCGTGCGAGTTCCATGGTAATTGTGGCATTTGTCAGGCGAGAGTATGCAATGATTTTGTTAAATGCACCTTCCATGTCGCGTATGTTTGAGATTATATTTTTTACAATAAATTCTTTGATTTCTGAAGGGAAGTCTATTTTTTCCAGATTAATTTTTTTGTCGAGTATGGCCGTACGGGTTTCGTAGTCCGGGATGGATACGTCGGCGAGCAGACCGGAGGCAAAGCGTGAAGTAAGGCGCGGCTCAAGTGTAGTAAGCTCGCTCGGTGGAATATCGGATGTTAGTACGATTTGGCGATTTAATGATGTCATATGGTTATATGTGTGGAAAAGTTCTTCCTGTGTTTCTATTTTGCCATCGAGGAACTGCACATCGTCTATGAGCAAAACATCTACATTGCGGTATTTTTTACGGAATGCAGGTGTGGTTTTTTCTCGTATAGAGGTAATAAACTCGTCTGTAAATGTGGAGGCAGGGACATATAACACGATAAGTTTTGGATTTTCGTCATAGATTTGGTTTCCGATAGAGTGGATTAGATGGGTTTTGCCAAGGCCAACACCTCCGTACAAAAAAAGAGGGTTGTACTCCTCGGCAGCTCCCGGAGAATCTGCTACGGCACGAGAACCTGCATATGCCAACTCATTACATTTGCCTGATACAAATGTATCGAATGTATAGCGAGGGCGTAGCCCGGTTTTGTTATAATTGCTCACTTTGCCGGAGCGTAGTGGGTCTGCTGAGTCCTCCGGTGAGATAATATGAACTTCTACATCTTGGTCTGTAAGAAAACGGATATATCTTGTGATTTCGCGGTGATGGCGTGATAGTGATGTTTTATAAAACTCTGAACGCGCCTTTAAGGTAAAAATACCGTCCTCATATGAAACGGGTACCACGGGCTTTATCATTGTTTCAAAGACAACTTCTGAAAGAGATTGTGAAAGCATTTCTTTTGCATTATTCCATATGTCGTTAATATCCACAGAAAAACCCTCCAAAAATAGGTGAAAAAAGAGAGTTATCAACATTTCTACAGAAAGTTATCCACAGAATGTTAATAAATTTGAATTCCCCCATTAATTATTTTAACAAATTTATGGTAAGTTATCAACATAAATAACATGTCTGTGGAAACATGCTGTTATTTTTTTTCCGGAAATTCTGCGAGAGTCGATTACGGTAGAATAATTTATTTCTATTGTTTGACGAGAAGTGGGGGTAGAAAGCTCAAGTGCTGTGGGAATATATATTATTTCTTCCCATACATAACCGTGATGGACAGAGCGTGTCCAACGTAGATTTTCGGATAATGTCGAGCGTTCCAGTGTTTGCAAAAAGTGGTCGGAGGTAGTAGCTATATTATAAGCAGCAATAAGTTGTGGCTCTGTAGAAATAGAAAAATCGTCTCGGTACATACGATTTAATGTAAAATTGTCAGCATATGCAATCAGCCCGAGCCGCGGAAAATTTTGCAGAGCATCATAGATTCTTTCTATTTCTTCGGAGGCTTGTCGGACTCTGTAACGGTAGTCACCTCGGGTAAAGTGGCTCACGCCAAGCGGTAGTGCCATAAGTGGCTTATGTTGATGGAAAGAATGATAAAATGTTTCAAAGTTGGTAAGTACATCGGTAAAACCTCTTTCAGTATCCCAACAAGCAAGCAGAGGCAACGCAACCCAGTCCACCGCAAAATGCCCCGGATAAAAAGGATTTGACGGTGTAGCAGTATGAGAAGGTGCGACCCATACAAATGCCGCCATAGGGGCGTGAGCATGGAAAGCATTACGTGCCTGACGAAAAAGCAGAGTATACTCCGTAGGCATACGTGTATGTGTCTCGTCAGGATAAAAAACAATAAACATAGGCAAATTAAACGAGCCGAGGCGATGTGCCAGATGGATTAATAATTCCATCTCGGGGATGTCATCGAGGTCTGGGTTTGTGGGTGGATGTATAATCAGCATGGGTGTAGCACGCGAGGCTATACAATGTAAAACCCAAGAAATCGGAATTTCTTCACCCAAGTCCATCTCATGTACAAAAACAGCATGACGTTTACCCGCCGCATATTCAAATTCTCTGATAGCGGTACCTTCTGTTAGCCATGCGGCTAAATATATGCCTTCTATAGGCTCATACATAGCAGGAGTCGCTTCACTGCGATAAAATATAGTAAACGGTTGCGGTGCATTTTCTTGTGCCTTGATTACTGTTTCGGAGACAGTAACACTGCGCGGTATGCCTATGATTTGCGGCGGGTTTTCTGTCATACATGAGGTCAATATAAACAGCAAAGGCAATAAAAAAATCTTTTTCATTTTTAGGCTCTCTCAATTTAAGAATGTTTCTTAAATTCTAGCCTCTATGTAAGGTTTTAATACATTATTGAGCCGCGTTTTGTATATACGACGGTACAGATTGCGCCGATGATGCCTACAAATCCGATAAAAATGAATGCGATGTTGAGTCCAAACAGATATGAAATTTGACCCATAACAAACGGCCCTAAAAACATACCTATACCGTAGACCGCTTGAAAAAAACCCATGGCTGTAGCGCGTCGAGGGGTCGGTATGGAATATATGCACAGGCCGAGTAACAATGTGCCAAGGATAGCCGCGCCTATACTTGTGACGATTTGAACCAAAAAGAGCATGGTGAGGGTGCTTGAGAATGGAATAAACGCACTCCCGATGCCGGAGAGGATAAATCCGATGACCAGAGTAGTACAAACGCCGAGTTTGCGAGGCATTATGGAGCCTGCAAGGGGAGCCATAAAAATCCCCGGTACGGTAGAAACAACACCAAGCAAACCCAGTTGCAGTTGTGTGGCATCCAGCAGTGATGCGGCGAGTGGCACAAAACCAAAGGTGGTGGCGAAGGCAATAAACATAGAAATAATGCCGAGGACAGAACATGCCAAAAGCTGTTTATCTTTTGCGACTTCGAGCAGTTGAAGCAGTGAGGGTGCAGTGGGTGTTTCTGACGGTTTTTCTTTTATAAAAAGCCCCATTACAAGGCCGATTATGCCGCCTGCCGCACCCAATAAGAAGGCAAATTCCAGACCGAGGCGTTGTGCCAGCAGGCCACCGAGCAGCAGAGCCACCATGCGGCCCAGGGCGTTGTATGCGGAGAGATGACCCATGGCCTTTGTCGTTTTGGTTAAAGGATAGTAAGATGTACCGAGTACAGTAAATGTCACCCATGACGAGGCCGCCACGCCGCCTAATGCGCGTCCGAGCAGCAGGGCATATGGCGAAGGGATAAAAAAGACAACAAAACCTGCCGCCGCGGCAAATGCCATACCCAGCAGGACAAAAATCTTGCGTTTGCCTATTTTGTCAGAAAATAACCCGAGCGGAAATCGGATGACCATCTGGGTAAAGCCATACGCGCCTGTGATTAGCCCGATAAGGCGCAGGTCTGCACCCATATACGAAGCGTAGGGGGCTACATATGGTACATATGCATAGAGCGAAAACCAGAAGAAGGCTGTCACAAGATAAAAAAGATATGAGCGGTTATGATTTGCCATTATGTTCATCCTTTCGGATACTCATCAAAGTATAAAAACATTGACATTATATACATAAGATGTAAAAATTAACAAAGTTTAATACGATACAGGAAAGGAAATTTGTATGACAGAGATAAAAAAGGACGGTGGAGGATTTGTCCGAATCAGTGATGAGGTACTCATGGTAATTGCAGGTACAGCGGCTATGGAAGCCGAAGGTGTACTTCGACATGCATGGCTTGTTGGGGGGAAACCCGCCCGAAAACAAATGGCAAAATGCACAAAAGTAACAGTAAAAAATAAAACAGTATCTATTAGCATATCTATAGCGGTACGTTTTGGGGCAAAAATCCACGAGGTGTCTGTGGACGTGCAAAAGAAAGTAAAATCGGCAATCGAAACAATGACGGGTCTCACCGTCGCAGAGGTAAATGTCACGGTGAACACCATCATCGGAGAGAAAAAAGAAAAAACAAAAGCATGAGCCGCAAGACAGCTCGCCGCCATGCGTTTCACCTAATTTTTACGTTGCCTTATGATGTGACGGATGTAGAAAAGCTGGCCAAAACAAAGGCGGCTTATTTTGAGTATCTTGATGAGACTGAGCAAAAACGGCCAAAGGGTAAGGATGCAGAGTATGTAGACCGCGCTTTTTGGGGTGTATTTGAACGGATAGAACAGCTCGATGGGGTTATAGAAAATTTCTTGCGTGACTGGACAGTAAACCGCCTAAACAAGGCAGATTTGGCCATAATGCGTCTGGCTATATATGAGATGCTCTGCGAAAAAGATGTCCCGCTCGGTGCGGCAGTAAACGAAGCCATCGAACTCGCAAAAGAATATGGTGCGGACGATTCTCCCGCATTTATAAACGGAGTACTCGGCAATGTCTCCAGAGAAATAGAAAAAGGCCAAACAAAGATATGACACGCACGGTGTTTAGCGTCACACAGGTAAACCGCTATGTAAAAAAGTCATTGGAGGCAGACGCACTTTTGGCGGGGCTTTTTATCGAGGGTGAGCTTTCAAATTTTAACGCGCATTCCTCGGGCCATATGTATTTTACGCTAAAGGATGCAAATGCCGCCATGTCTGCCGTGATGTTTAAATCATATGCGGGTGGTTTGGAGTTTGAGCCAAAGAGTGGTATGAAGGTAATCGCCTTCGGGCATCTTTCCCTCTACGAAAAAACAGGCCAATATCAGCTCTATGTAGAGTTTTTGGAACCTGCGGGGATAGGCGGTCTACAGCTTGCCTTTTCACAGCTAAAAGAAAAACTCGAAAAAGAGGGACTCTTTGGAGCAGAACGTAAGCGCGAAATCCCACGTTTTGCTCATACAATTGCTGTCATCACAAGCCCTACGGGAGCGGCAGTACAAGATATAATACGTATCATCCGAGAGCGTAACCCTTCTATCAAAATCTTGATTTCTCCCGCCATTGTCCAAGGCGAAGCCGCCGCACCCGACCTCATACGAGCCATCACAGAAGTAAAT
>JGI24703J35330_11748795_pt1 | contig 37066 bp, 33 predicted proteins | sample TergutNt197P1_FD_35330 | JGI IMG/M metagenome (IMG submission 35330)
TTTGTGCGAATATCCGTTGATATTTAAGAAATTTTCAACGCAGTATGGCGGAAAATAGACCGACAAGACAAGCCTATTCTTGATTTAATCGACTATAATTTCTAAGAATCAGGCAAAAAAGTAGCACGTCTCGGTTCGTTGACACGAAGCACTCCAGCTTCATTCGCTCCGATTTCGTCTGCAATCAACCTTGATGCGATTATGATTTTTTCAGAAAGCTCAACCGGTACGCCAAGACGAATTTCTACACGTTCAAGATTCACGTCAGATTCCATGTAATCAGATTCATCGATTTTAACGACTTCTCCGTAAAACATCTTTACATCAAATCTATCCGAAATGTCAATACGGCTAACCGCAAAATCGTGTTCTGTGAGCAACTCACTAAGTTCAAACAAGAGTTCAGCTTTTTCTTTTTGTCTGTTCCAGTCTTCATACTCGGCATATTCTGAATCATGTTTCGGGACTAAAACACCGCCGATTTGTAATGGCATTGCTGATGAAAATCCAGTCACCAACAATTCATCGCTTTCGAGAGGGTGAGGGCGTGTTCGATTAACATTTATGATTCGCCCGTTTTGCGAAACACACCAATATTCGCCATCATGTACGATTATGAATTTGCGTACTGCGTTTTCAACCGTCACCACGATTGTAGAAGGAAATCGCCGCTCGACTTTTACATTATCGAGCTGTACCAAAGTCGTAAAAATTTCTTCGCCAGCACGTGTACTGTCAAATCGAATCAGGTTTTGACCAATTTCAATACCGCCAGCTGCAAAAATCTCTTCATCAGAATAATGAGGCTCACGCCCTATTTGCTCGGTTATTTGAATTGGTTCAGTTGTTTCTGCTGAATCGTAGCTATAACCCACGGTTGACTGTGTATTCTCGCTATGAAGACCGTCGTTAATCACTAAAATCGTTTGTGCATTAAATAAAACCGTGGTAGAAAGTGCCGAAAACACGATTATAAACACAATTCCAAGTAACGCAAAGTGAATTACGTAATTTTTACGAAGTCTGCCACGCCGCCTTCCCACGTCAGAAAAATCACTATTTGAACCTCTTCCGCCACTACTCAGATGTCGCCCGTGCGACGAATTACCACGCTTACGATTGCGTGAGAGTTTTGGGGGCGATGCAAGTTCATAACGTCCATTGTCCGAACGCCTTTTATCGCCATCAGACTCACGCACTTTAGGAATCTGTTGCGACATAGTGGGTCGCTTACTTCTGTTGTAAGACTGATAATCTGGCATAGCTTTTCACCTTCCTTTTGTTCTACTAAATGGGGGAGCAAAACAAGAGTATCCCCCGCAGAGCGGACTTGCTCCGCTCGAAGTGGGGTAACTCGCCGACAGTTTCGAGACTTCAAGCTAATCCCTGCAAGACGGCTGAAGCCGCCTCTACAGGACGCACTCTCGTCTTACAAAACAAGAGTAATCCCCTCCCCCTCGGACTACATCATCAGCTTCGTTTAATATTAGCACCGACTGAATGCAAAGCATCTTCGATTGATTCATAACCCCTATCTATATGATGAATGTTCCCGATTTTTGTAACCCCTTCCGCTGCGAGCCCAGCGACAACTAATGCCGCACCACCTCGTAAATCTGTAGATTTTACTGCCGCACCAGACAATCGTTTGACACCTTCAACAACCGCAACACGTTCTTTTACATTGATTTTTGCACCAAGTCTGCCAAGTTCGCCAGCGTGCTTGTAGCGACACTCAAAAATGTTTTCTTCAAAGATTGTAGTTCCGGGCAACACAGTCGTCAACGCCATGAGCAATGCCTGTGCATCTGTCGGAAAACCAGGGTGAACATGGGTAACTATTTTCTTTGGAGAGCTGAGTGGCTTTCTTGCGTTGATATAAATTTTGTCATCAGAATAAGTATAAACACTACAACCGATTCTTTCAAAAACAGGCAAAATCGGTGACAGGTCATCTTGTTTAGTTTTTGTCAAGAGCAGCTCACCACGTGTAATAGCTGCACAACACATATATGTAGCCGTAACAATTCTGTCTGGAATAACTGTATGTTCCGCGCCGTAGAGTTCTTTTACACCCTCGATTGCTATAGTTGAACTTCCTTCACCCGAAATTTTAGCACCACACTTACGTAAGAAATTCGCCAAATCAACGATTTCGGGTTCTCTTGCCGCATTATGGATTTCAGTGCTTCCGTTCGCTGTCACCGCCGCTAACATAATGTTTTCGGTTGCACCAACAGACGGGAAAGGCAAAGAAATTCTCGCACCTTGAATGCCTTTAGGAGCGGTGCAATTCATAAAACCAGCATCGTTTTCAACTTCTACACCCATCTGGCGAAAAGCCTCAAGATGATAATCAATCGGGCGTGCTCCTAACTCACAACCTCCCGGAGTAGACCAGCGACAATTTCCGCATCTCCCGAGGATTGCACCTAAAAACACAATCGACGAACGCATCTCTTGAATCACGCCATCTGGAACTTGATTGTTACACATAGCCTCTCCGTTTACAGTAACGACCGACTTTTCTCGTTCACATTTACAGCCGAGACAATCGAGAATCCGAAAAGCCGCATCCGCATCGGTGAGTTTTGGGCAGTTATGTAAAACCGCCGTCCCTTTACACAAAACCGTCGCCGCTAATAGAGGGAGTACAGAGTTCTTCGCACCTTGTACTGCGATTTCACCCTGCAATTTTCGCCCTCCAGCGACAATCAATCGCTGAGAATTTCTATGTTCGTTCATAATTCACACCTCATCAAAACATATTTTTCGGTTAGTTTTGATTTACTATATGCTTTGATTGCAAACAGTGTGAATTAACATAGGTATAAGCGAGTAGAAATAAATTATTAAACCGCAGCAAAACTCTTGTCAAGAGTTTTGCGGTTTAATCGCGGCTACCTGTGGTGGTTGCCTCGAAGAGGCGAACCACAGAGCCACTTCAAGCAACGAAAGGCAAAATCGGGCTTTGCCCGATTTGACAAGACTTTCGTTGCGGAGTAATATTCAACAGCCCTATTTCAACAAATCTATAATTTCGCTGACAATCACGCCAGCCGCATTTGGTTCTGACATTTCTTTTGCTTTTTCTTCCATTAAGCGAATCCTTAGCCTATCATTATACAAACGTGATACTGTTTCGATTAGCTTTGCCCCACTGATTTCGTCATCTGTGATTAGAATTGCTGCACCTGCGTTTTTCATGGTTAGTGCGTTATAATACTGGTGATTTTCTGCCGCACCAGACCATGGAATTTGGATTGACGCACGCCCAAAAGCCTTGATTTCAGTTTGCGACATTGAACCCGAACGACAAATCACCAAATCCGCCGCAGTGATACAAGTGTACATATTGTGAATGTATTCGCTGAATATATTACGACCATTTACTGCACTGAGCCCGTTTTGCAAAAGCAATTTTTCAAAAATCGCCTTGCCGTTTCCACCGTATGCGTGAATATGATTAATCGGCTTGCACTGATTGCTCTGATTATTTTGCTCACGCTCCCACTTGAGCAGTTCTACCACAGCCTCGGTGATTTTATTTGCACCAAGGCTTCCTCCGAACGATAAGATTGTCATGCCTTCTTTGAGATTTAGTTTCGTCAGAGCATCGGTTCTGCTTTGATTTTCGTTAGACCCTTTGTCTTTATAATCAATCTTGCGAAACTCCTTCCGCAAAGGATTACCAGTGATTACATACTTAACATTTCTATTAGCTTGAATTGGCGGGAGATGTTTCAAAGTATCGCTACTCGACACAAATACCCTGTCAACATATCGTGTAAGCATTTTTGTCGCCATACCAGGGAGAGAATTACTTTCATGGGCTACTGCCTTGATTCCAGCTTTAGAAGCCGTTCGCAATACTGGAGCAGTGACATATCCACCAGTCCCGATTACTACATCTGGCTTAAATTTGTCGATAATTTTTTGAGCTTCTAGGTTCGCTGTCAAAAAATAATACACGGCTTTTGCATTTCGTCCAATATTTTTCGGTGTGAGTTTGCGTTGAAACCCTGCAGATTTAATCGAAGTAAAGGCATATCCCGCCCGCTTGACCAACTTTGATTCAAGCCCACGCCCAGTCCCGATAAAAAGAATTTCGCTGTCTGGAAAAACCTGAGCTATTTTATCAGCAATAGCCAAAGCAGGATTTATATGTCCAGCAGAACCACCTGCAACTAAAATTGCTCTCATATGACCACGAACTCCTTTCACCACCTAGGGGTTTGAATGGGGCTGTTGAATTTCAATCGTCAAACCCAACTCGGGCTTTTCGCGAAATGTTCAATAGTACACCGATTTGTGCTAATTGCATTATAAGTGCTGTTCCTCCATAACTGAAAAACGGAAGAGATACACCAGTATTCGGGACTGTGTTGGTAGCGACCGCAATATTCAAAAACGCTTGAATTCCTATTTGTGCAGTAATCCCCGCTGCCAGCATTGCACCAAACCTGTCTGGTGCGCGTGAGGCAATATAGAATCCTCTCAACACAAAAATAGTGAATAACATAAGAACCGCAATTCCGCCAACAAAACCAAGCTCTTCTACTATGACCGAAAAAATAAAGTCATTATGTGCAGCAGGTAGATATGAGAACTTCTGACGTGAATTGTCAAAACCAAGCCCGAACCATCCGCCCGAACCTATGGCAACTAACGACTGAAATGTCTGAAAAGTATCGCCTTGAATATCCTCGAAAGGGTTGCGCCAACTCGTAAACCGAGCGTCAGAATAAGTAAACCCAAACGACTCCATAATAGCAGGTGTAAAAGCCGCCGCTATTATAATCAATGCAACAAGTAATCCCACCCATCTTAGCTTACACCCGCTAATAGTCATAAGCGAAAGCCCGATTGCGAGCATGATTACCGTTCCGGATAAGTGTGGCTGAATAATTGTCAAAAGACAAGCTATACCGATTACAAAAGCGATTCTAAACGCACCGCCAAAAGTTTTTATGCGTTCTGGATATTTATGTGTCATCCACGCTAAAACAACAATCAATGCGAATTTGAGAATTTCGGACGGTTGGAACGTAACCCCAAAAAGCGTAATCCAACGTTCCGCACCGCCCTGCGTAACGGCGGCATCTGAAAACTGAACAGCCAGCATAAGTGCCAGCGAACCCCCAACCAAAGCAAGCAAAACCCATCGGTTCAAGAGCAAACGATAATTAAAATAAGAAATCAAGACCGCAATCCCTATTCCGACCGCCATAAACACTAACTGCAGGTTAAAAAAGTGATAACTATCACCATGTTCCCGCAGTGCGAATGAATGGCTCGCCGATAAAAGCATTCCAAGCCCAAACACCGCTAAAATCAACACGATTACAAAAAGAGGCATATCGAATTTAGCGAACGGCTCTCTCTCCCTCGCAAGAACTGATGTTCGCGGTTTACGTCGCCTGCGAACTTCTCGAATTTGACGCACTTCACGTTCAGGGCGCGCTGGATGTGAAGGTGCTTTTGCTGCACGATTAACACCACGCGAACGGTTAGGAGCGGTTCGCCCCGAAACACGACCAGTCGGCGGATTAACAGCAACCGCAGCTCTGCCATTAGCCCCTCTTAGAGAGGGTGTAGGCGTGTTCACACTTGAGGTAACACGTGGAAAAGTTCCTGTTCTTGCACGTGCCCTCGCACGGGCATCAGCTCTCCGGTCACGATTGTTGTTACTATTCATCTGCTTTACCACTCCTTTCTGAGGCTGTTGAATAATTCATTACCAAGCTATATCGCTATAAACTAAAAGAATCGCAATCAATCCAAATACTGCTCCGATTCCCGAAAACACGAGTACAATTTTAGTTTCTTTCCAACCCTTCATTTCAAAACTATGGTGAATCGGTGTCATCTTGAACAGCCGTTTGCCACCAGTAATCTTAAAATATGTGGTTTGAATCATTACTGTAAGCGCTTCCCAGATATACACTGCGGCGGCAATTACCATTACAAACTCCGCACGTGCCCCTACCCCGATTGCACAGACAAGCCCTCCAAGAAATAAAGAACCTGTATCACCCATAAAAACTTTGGCAGGGTTAAAATTCCAAATCAAGAACCCAATACACCCCCCAGCGAGTGCTGCCGATAAAATCGAAAGTTCGTGTAATCCAAGAAGCCCACAAATCACCATAAAAGCCGAAGCAAACACAACAGTCACTGAACTACAAAGACCGTCGATTCCATCAGTCAAGTTCACAGCATTTACAATATAGATTATTCCTAATCCCATTACAATATAGTAAAAATACCACAAGTCCAGCGTAAAGCTAAATTCTCCTGGTAGCGGGAAATGTATTGCCGTGCTAACATCTCCAGCGATTATGCGTGAGGTGAAGTAAACCGATACAATAAGCGTCTGCATAAACAGTTTTTGATTTACAGTAAGCCCTTCGTTCTGCTTTTTGCGGACTTTAATCCAGTCATCCAGAAAACCCATAAACCCGAACGCAAATGCCATCGCAAAACCACTAACCGCATTCCAGAACCGCAATCGCCCGAACCCATCAAAGCTAATAAGCCCATTTTGCCATAACATAAAAAGCCCTAATCCGAACGCCAGCGTAATTCCGATTATGAACATAAAACCACCCATAGTGGGCGTGCCTTGTTTTTTATCCTTGTGCCACTTAGGCCCAATATCCAAAATAGTCTGCCCAAACTTTAGCCGACGCAAAGCAGGAATAATCGGAAACCCCGCCGCATATGTGACTATAAGTGCAACAATTGCAGTAACTGAAAGTGCCCAGATTGTTTCAGTGTTCATATTAACCATGAACTCCTTTCACTACTTTGTCCTCTCGTAGAATACCTTCACAATTTCTCGTTCGTCAAACGGCTGTTCTTCGTCACCAATTACTTGATAGGTTTCATGCCCTTTTCCTGCAAGTAGAATTATATCGTCTTTAGTAGCGCTCGACAACGCATATTCAATCGCCTTTTCCCTAAGCACAAAAGCCTTGCTTCTTTTAAGTTCAATTTTTGCAATGCCAGACATCACTTCTGCGATAATCGCTTCTGGGTCTTCAAAGCGTGGATTGTCTGATGTTATGACCAACTCATCAGCCAATCGAGCAACAATTTCCCCCATTTCTGGGCGTTTGTCGGCATCGCGTTCGCCAGCTGCTCCGAACACGCATATAATTTTGCCACTTTTGGCGGCGTTGTTGTGAGCCTTATTCTTGAACTCATTTATACAAGTCAAAATCTTTTCGAGTGCATCACCAGTATGTGCGTAATCACAAATGACTGTTGGGTAGTCATCGCCAGACCATATAACCTCACATCGCCCTCGAACACCAGTACATTCGGCGAGTGCCTTTACACAATCTCCCCCCGATATATCACAAGCTTTTTCGCAAACAATAAACGCCGCAATCGAGTTTGCAACATTAAACAATCCGGGCATTGAAAGTTTGACACTGTGTGACTTCTCGGATTCAGTACAACTAAGCCAATAAGAGATGCTATCACTATTCAGCTTAATTTTTTCAGCAAAATAATCAGCTATCTGCCCAATTTTAGGTTTGACACTATAAGTAATTACTGGAATTTCCCCATCGGACTTCAACTCGGAAGCGAGCCGTGTTCCCCATTCATCATCAATACAAACAATCGCTGATTTACACATAGTAAATAATCTCTTTTTTGCTTGATAATAATTCTCCATCGTTTTATGCCAGTCAAGATGGTCTTGAGTTAAATTCGTAAAAACACCAATTTCAAAGCGTTCGTTAGCAATTCGATACTGGTCAAGTGCTTGAGATGATGTTTCCATAACACAATATTCTACACCGTTTTCCACCATCTCTGCAAACAGCCGATACAACTCATCTTGGCGAGGAGTAGTGAGGTTAGTAGAAACCATTCCAAGCCCCGTATCATTACCAGTAGTTCCGATAAATCCGCATTTACCTTGTTTAGAATCAATAATCGCTTTTACAAGAGTAGCAACTGTACTTTTACCGTTAGTTCCAGTAACAGCAATCAATTTTAGCTTACTGGTAGGCTCTTTATAAAAAGCAGAGGCAGCTTGTGCAAAAGCTAATCGAGCGTTAGGAACAACAATCTGATTTTCGCCTAAACCCAAATCGTTTTCAGAAATTACAGCAACTGCCCCACGTCCAAGCATTTCAAAAGCCACTGACTCACCATTAAAGTTTGCCCCTTTAATAGCAATAAACAAACTACCCTTTACAACTTCACGACTATTATCGGTAACATTAGTTACACCCGAAAACGAACGACCGAAAATCTCCATAAATACTCCCTTTTCCAATGTCCATGATTTGCGTAATGTTCGGTTGACTGCGTATACTATATATACGCCACGCAAATCATCCTCCGTGTCCTTCATCGACCGTGAACCGAACTTCAACAACTGTTCCTTTCGGAAGAACAGTCCCAGGTTCAATGCTCATATATACAGCGACTGCGTTTTCATTCCCGACCGCTCCACCTGTTAGCCTGATATTTAACCCTGCATTTACAATCGCTTGATTAGCGGCATTCACGCTCATTCGATACACGTCTGGAACGACTACTTCGTGCGGCTGTTCGGCTTCATTTGTATCAAAATATAAAACTATAGTCGAACCACGCCTAATTGTAGTTCCAGCTTCAGGCACGGTTTTGACAACGCGTGAACCCTCACCAATTTCGTGCGAAAGCAAACCAGCTCTGCTAAGTGCTGTACCAGCATCAAGAATTGATTCACCGATTACATTTGGAACCAATGTATCCTGTAAAGCCTGTTCTTCCGCTGTAAATTGTGGAAAGATTTCTAAATGCTGAAAACTATCTCTAAGAACTGCCGATACTACCGGTGCTGCGACTTGGCTTCCGTAAATCGGACCGTCGCAATATGGATTAGGCTCGTCTACTACCACGAGTAAAATCACCTGCGGATTATCGGCTGGTGCAAACGCCCCGAAAGACGCAACATAACGCATTTCATACGGCGAATATTCGTCGATTTTTTCACTCGTTCCACTTTTTCCGCCAATTCTAAATCCAGAAATGTACGCATTTGAACCACCATTAGCTCTAACAACGTCTTCCATCATTTGACGCATTTGAGCTGAAGTTTCACTACTCAAAATCTGGCGTTTTACACCAGCATCATTACTACTCACCACATTACCGTCATTATCAGTGATTTGGCTTACTACATGAGGAGTAACTAAATATCCACCGTTTATACAAGCCGCAAAAGCAGTAATCATCTGTAACGGTGTGATTTTATTAGTTTGCCCGATTGACGACATAGCAAGGTCAACCGCTCTCATATTATCACGCTGAATTAAAATTGGCGACGCTTCAGCTGGAACATCAATTCCAGTTCTACGGGTAAGACCAAAAGCCTCAAGAAAATCGTAAAATCGCGACGCACCAACTCTGTCACCAATATCCATAAAAGCAGGGTTGCACGAATGTGTCATGGCCTCGGTCAAATTCATTCCGCCATGAACACGCCCTCTACCATAAACCCAGCATCTAATTCGGTCTGGTCCTATGTCTACAAACCCATGGCAGTTAAATGATGATGTATTAAAATCAATCGCACGTTCTTCTAATGCGATTGCTGCTGTAACCGTCTTAAAAACTGAGCCTGGGAAATATAATTCAGTAATTGCTTTATTTCTCCACTGAATTTCCCGTAAAATCTCCCTCTCGCTCCGAACTTGGCGTTCAATATCTTCGATTTGTGATTCCGATAGCGTACCACCAATGGTTTCTAATTGGACACGCTCAGTCAGCATATTACGTACGCTTTCTAAATGTGATTCATCCGCTTCAGAGAGGGTTGACGGAGAGTTCAAGTCAAAACCTCCAGTCGTTGCCTTGGCTAAAATCGCACCAGTATTCGGCTCCATCATAATTCCAGTAGCACGATTTGCTACGTTGTGCTGGAAAACGGCTTCTTCCAAATGTCTTTCGAGATAGTGCTGAAGATTCACGTCAATTGTCATATGGAGGTTGTTACCGTTAGATGCAGGAAACCTACGTTCAAATTCGCTCGGCATAACTCGCCCTGCACCATCACGAAGCGTGACAACACGCCCATTCGTGCCTTGGAGTTGTTCATCATAAAAAGCCTCAACCCCATAAACGCCTTCATTGTCGAAATTAGTAAATCCGATTATGTTCGCCGCCAATGAATCATTAGGATACACTCGCATAGTATCTTCAATTAAATACACCGAATAATGTGCAAGCCCTTTTTCTTCTTTGCGACGAGTGATTTCATCATACTGTTCACGAGTAATTCGCCGTGCGACTGTATCATATCTTATAGATGGATTTTCCATACGCTCCATCAAATTATCGAAATCGAGTTCCAAAATTTCAGACAACATTTGTGCGATTTGTTCGGGTTCGTCATTATTTTTGTTAATATCATACGGAGACAAAATCACGTTCCATACCACGGTGCTTTTTGCCAAGATTTTGCCACTACGGTCATAAATAGTTCCACGATTTGCGTTGATTGTAAACTCATCTAATTGCTGAGTATTAGCCCTCGTACGAAGGTATTCAGACTGAACAACAGCAGTCGAATAAAGTTCATATATTATCCACACAACAAACGCTAACAACAAAGCCGTGACTATATAAAATAATTTTACCTTCATGCCACGGTCTGGTAATTGTGACATGGTTTCATTCTTTTTAGCTTCAGATGATTCGGTTATTTTTCTATTCATATTACCATGAACTCCTTTCATCAACAAGTGGGGATAAACAAGCCATTAGGGTAGACCATTGCCTTCGGCAATGTCCGTAAGCGAAGCAAAAGTTCTCGAAGAGCGGGCTTTGCCCGCTTGACAGAACCAGCTCCGCTTACGGACATCTTGTTTTGCAAGACGAGAGCACGGTCCCGCAGAGGCGGCTCAGCCGTCTCGCAGGGATTAGCTTGAAGTCTCGCAACTGTGTCGGCGAGCTTCGGGGTCGGCAAAGCCGCCCCTGCAGCCCTTGTTTGGCTTGCCTACGTCAAGCATAAAGTGTGGGAAATGAATTCCCCCATTTTATGCCCTTGTTTGGCTTGCCTTGTCCTAACTTAATTCTATTCTAATTAAGCGACAAAAATTCCAAAATCTCATTGAATGTATTTTCTATTCTGTCGAAAAAGCCAAGTTCGCGCGGTTCGGCGACTTCGACAACACGTTCAAGCTCAATCCGAATGTGTTTTACTTGAGCTAACTGTTCTCTAACAAGACCGTGTTCCGCCGCAAACTCAGACACACGCGATGGAGTAATCATGCTATTAAGCTCGGTATTCAGTCGGCCGTTTTCGCGCTGTGCTTCGTCGAGACGGCTCATCACAGCAACCGTTTCAGAATTTAACGAAGTAAGTTCAATACTCCCATAAAAAAACATAAAAATCGGAGCTAATGCAAGCGTCGCTAAAATCACGAATACCAGCCAGTTTCCTTGTTTGCATGGGGTTGAATTAACCTTCTTCTTTGGCTGTAACCGACGCGCTTGTCTTTGAACGGCCTCTTCTCTCTTTTCAATCTCGCTCTCATCAACATCGAACAAACCTAAATCGAGAACCTCGGTATTTCCATTGTATTGTAACATCTTTATTTTAACCTCTCATTCGCCTTGATAGGCTTAACCACGGCAATGTCCTACAGCGAAGCAAAGCTCCGCTTACGGACATCTTGTTTGGCTTGACCACGGCAATGTCCTACAGCGAAGCAAAGCTCCGCTTACGGACATCTTGTTTGGCTTTAGACTTTCTTAATTACACGAAGTTTAGCACTTCGTGAACGTCTGTTATTTTCTATTTCTGATTGTGTCGGAACAATCGGTTTACGTGTGACTGAAATCGCTTTCGGTGATTTTTTGCACACACATAAAGGCAGTTCTTTAGGACAATCACAGCCAGAAGCCAGTTCAGCGAAAGCCTTCTTGACTAACCTGTCCTCTAGCGAATGAAAGGTAATCACCGCCAGTCGCCCACCAGATTTTAGTGCGGCAAATCCAGATTCAAGCCCTCGACTAAGGCTGCCGAGTTCGTCGTTTACCTCTATTCTTAAAGCCTGAAAAGTTTTCCGACAAGGATTCTTTTTATTCCTATACGACAATGGTACGTTACTGCGAATGATTTCCGCTAACTGACCAGTCGTTTGAATTAAAGAACTCTCGCGTTCGTGCAAAATCCCTTTCACAATCGAGCGTGCGTGTTTTTCCTCACCATATTCGTAAAGGATTCGTAATAGCTCATCTTCATTATAGCTGTTTACGATGGTTTCAGCAGTAATCGCAGAAGCGTTTTCGTTATTTTTATCACTGCTCACACTTGCATCCATCCGCATATCGAGCGGTGCGTCTTCATGAAATGAAAATCCACGTTCTGCCGTATCAAGCTGATGCGAAGATACGCCTAAATCCATCACAATTCCGTCTATATCAACAATGCCGTAATCTGCCATATCTGCAAAATTTGCGTTTATAAAAGTTACCGATTCACTATAGTCACCCAACCTGATTTTTGCCGCTTTCAACGCTGAGGTATCCCTATCAAAGCAGAATAGTCTTCCGCTATTTAATCTTTTGGCAATCTCAAAGCTATGACCACCGCCACCAGTTGTACAGTCAAGATATTTTCCATCTGGTTTGATGTCAAGGGCGACAATCGTTTCATGTAGAAGCACTGTTACGTGTTCAAATTCAGGGCATTCCAGATTTTCTGTTTTTGTCATCAGACCTCCTCGGGAACTAACTGCGAGTGGATTTGAAAGCTAATTTTGCCCTATTAAGCAGGCAAAGCCTGCTCTCATGGGCTTTTACCATACAAGGCAATTTTGAGGCGGTCTATTAAAGCCCCATTTCATCTACAAGAGCCGAAATGTCAGCATTCTGGTTTTCAACGAGGGCTTCTCTGTTCCAGATTTCGACTTCGCCTTCAAGACCACAGACAACCACGTCTTTCTTAAGCTCGGCGTATTCACGTAGATGGCTTGGTATAAAAAATCGATTATTGTTATCCAGTTCAGCGTTTTCTGCCCCCCTGAATCGCAAAACCGCATCAGCTTTTGTTTTAGGGTGGTTTTCTTTTAGATTTTTTACAAACTCTTCCCACTCTTCAGTTTTGTAAATTTGCACACACCTCGCTCGCAAGCCTTTTGCGACAACAAAATTATTTCCAAACGTTTCTTGAAATTTAGCAGGGAAGTTCATACGCCCTTTTTCATTGATTGTAGACTTTGCTTCACCACGCACAAACCTCACCACCTTTTCAATAGATTTAACAAGTTTTCAACAGAGTTATCAACAACTTCACAAGCACAGAATAAAATTTCAACCTTTTCAACACAATTTTCAACAACAAAAGTGAACTTTTATAACTTTTCTGCACCCAATGACTATTATACACCATCAAAACTGATTTGTCAATAAAGTTTCACCTAAAACAAAAAAAATTTAACCCAAAACATGATGTTTTTACCAAAAATTTATACTCCATATAGAACCCCTCTCGAATAAACAAGAGGGGTTCACAACATATTGTGTCAGATTTCCGATTGCACACTATAGTTTAGGGTCAAACACAGTTATAGTTCTTCAAAACTCACTCGTACAGAGTTTCCATGGAAGCCTATTCCGCAAAAATCTCCGCCATAGCACGATAATACCATCCTGCCGAACCAGTGTACAAAGACCAGCCTCCACGCGCGTAGGCTTTAGGGTTAGTATAGATGTCTGCTGCTAAATAATACGGCTCACATTTATATTCCTTACCCCTGCCTGCTGGAGAAAGCGAGGCAATTAGCTCTTTTGCTTTTTCTTTCATTCCGAGACGATGACACGCTAGGGCTAACCACACTGCCGCATGAGTGTATTGACCGCCGTTTTCTCGAACACCCGCCGGATAACTCTGAACGTAACCAGGGTCTTTGGGAGACTCGCCACTCTGAAATGGCGGTGAAAACAATTTGATTATTCGATGTTCGCTATCATATAAATCACGTAAAGCACTGTTGATTGCTTGGTTTACTCTCGCAGAATCTGGCATTTTCGCTAAAACCGAAAACGCTTGCGGTAACAAGTCAATTTTGCAAGCGGGCGCTGGAGTGTTCTGGTTTTCTGAACCTTCAGTATACCCTCCCATTGCCGTTCCGTCGTCATAGAACGCACGCAGGTAATGTTCACCGTCCCACGCTAATTGGTCTACTTTTTCGATTAAATCTGATGCGTTGCCCTCAAGTTCTACACCAAAAGCCACATCATCCATAAGTTCGGCGATTTTAGCGAATTTCCTCGCCGTCATGGCATAGAACATACTTAACCAGACACTTTCACCCTTGCCATCAACGCCGACACGATTGTAACCGTCGCACCAGTCTCCCCCGCCGATTAAAAGAAGCCCACGGTCTGATTGATTGAACGCTTTTTCTAACGCCCGCTTAGCGTGTTGATAGACTGATTCTTTAAGCTCCGAGTGCTCAACTTCGCTGTAAATCTCATGCTCATGTTCTTTGAGCAACGGTGCGGTGCTATAATGTGTTTTGATTTGCAGGAGCGAGGTATCACCAGTAAGTTCAATATAATCAGCTACAACATACGGGAGCCAAAGCAAATCATCCGAATATCGAGTGCGGACACCTTTTCGACTGGTCAATAAGTCGTGCCACCAGTGCATTACATCGCCTTCTAAGAACTGAGCGGTACAGCATCTAAGAATCTGCGTTTTAGCGACTAATTGCCCACGTTTTCCGAGAATTACCGCCGCCAAACAATCCTGCAATTGGTCACGGAAACCATACGCACCTGAGTTTTGATAGAACCCAGTTCTAGACCACATTCGCCCACCAACAACCTGCCACGGCAGCCAATGTGCAAACAACTCATCTAACTGCGGATTACCAGAGTTGATTTCTTTGCTTTTGAGTGCGATGATACCTTTTTTGCGTTTGAGTGCTTTTTCCATAGTGAGTGGCTCATTCATGTTCTGCGTAAAGGCTAAAATGAACTTGATTTTTTCACTATGCTTAGGAGGAAGCTCGATTTTGGTCACAACCACCCCCACCATATTGCTATGCGGTGTAGGAGAGGAAACCGCTCTCCAGTCACCCGACCAAAACGCTGATTTGTTAGTAAGGAATCGTGCTTTAGCTGAACACGAGAGCGTCATTGCACCACTAAGGCTACCATTACTCGGATTTCGGATTATTAGCGTATTGTCACTGACTTCTGGTTTTAGTAACCTTGCCGCTATACTCGTAGGCGTTCGCTCAACACCAATTACAGGTTCAGTGTAATATGCGATTTCAATCTGCTTTACAACATCGGTATGATTAGTAAGCTGAAGGGTCACTCGTTTACCCATTCCACGTTCATACACCCGAACGCTGGTATCGGCTTGAATACTGTTAGCAACAATTCCCGAATAATCGGCAGCGTTAGGTGCAAAAGTTGCTCTCGAACCGTCAATTAAATCAAACAGTTCGCCATCTACTCCTTTGGTTTTAAGCACCAACATCTCTCCGCGATTGTCAGAACGCAGATCATTGCTCCACGGAGTTAGCTTGCATTCACGGCTGTTCAAAGCCCAGGTGAATCCAAGAGATTTATCCGAAACAAGCGTGCCAAATCGAGAGTTGCAAAGCACGTTACTCCACGGTGGCAAACCATAATCAGACCGTTCTTCACAGACATAGTTCCCAGCCGCAACTGGAGAAGTCTGCTTGACTCTCATAGCCTTGTTTAGTGGCAAAACAACACTCGCCATAGGCTTGCCTGCTTTACCGTTAGCTGGAGGGTCGAAACGCAAAACTTCGCTTGAATTTAATACAAGTGCTGCCGCCGCATAAAGCAGATTTAAATCATGTGTTGGCAGAGTGTTCCTGTCTAAAATATAAGCATCGGTATTGATTTCACCACGTAATTCTTCATACAAAGTTCTCTGCTTTTCGTTTTCGTAGAGTAACACCAAATCAAACTCAATTTGACAGAGGGAAAGTGATTTTTTCATCTCGATTACAGCGTCGATTCCGTTGAGCTTACCAGACTTGTCCTGAATATCTGGAGCATACACTAAAATCGGAATGTCACCAGAAATGCCGTATTTCCATAAAACACGGTAGTCCAAATCATTAGCAGACACTGCTTTTTTTTGCAAAATAGTGCTTTGAGGAGCGTACAGAATTTTCCCTAAAACACGACGAGTAATCCGCCCATAAATAGTGTTCGATACAAGTGGAGAACTAATATCTTCTGACGGTTCAAGTTTGTGTGATTTATGCTTAGCACGAGTTTCGCGCGCCAACCTCAAAGCCTCATCAACCGACTCAGCGTAACAAGTAAACATAAACGCAGTTTTAGTCTGATTAGCGTCTAATGCGAAATCAGCTTTGATTAGAATACAAGGTGCAGGGACATCAATGCTCGAATTAGAACGTTCACCAGCCTTATCGAGAGAAGAGAAAATTCCACCATTACGTGCGATAACCGCCTCACGGTCAAACGAATAAGTCAAGTCAATCGGTTCTGCGAATCCAGTCACCATAACAGTTTCGTCATTTGAATCGCGGGATTTTCGTTTGGCAATAAACAGCTTTTCATCTTCATTATAACTGAGCTTTACAAACAAATCCATAAAAGCGGGATGGGCTAATACATCACGTTCTTTGGAAAGGGTTGGTTCGAGATACGCCGATAAGGTGAGGTTTCGTTTAAATCCAGAATTATTCTCCGCCGTAAAACTACGAATTTCTACTGGGCGTGCTTCGTCTAAGAATACGTCACACCTCATTTTCAAATCCTTGGCGTAACAGAGATATTCTGACGTGTTTTGCGTAAAAATCACACAATTGTCGCTTTCTTGAACGCTGTTAGCTTTTTTTGCCGCCAACTTAGGGTGATTATAGAAAGCATAAACACTCTCGCCAGAGTTTGGTGAATCGCCAGCGTTTTCGACAAAAGCATACAAACTCCCTCGCGGATTATACAAATCACAAGTTGGAAATAGTGCGGCTTTGCTATTATAGGCGTTTGCATTTTTATCGACATTAAACAAAGTCTGGCTAAAACCTAAGTCTGACGTGATAACTGACACCTGCCCGTTAGACAAAACATTCAGCCTCGGATTAGAAAGCGAAAAGCCAGATGCCAGAATATCGGCATTCATTCGCATTTCTCGCTCTTCTTGACGTTCTGGAGGGGCTAAAACTGGTTCGCCCGCAATAATCTTTTCTTCCATGAGTTCGCCTGCCCTCTTCATTTTTTCATTGGTGATAAATAATTTTTGCATAATTCCATCATAGAGTGTATTGGCGATTGCACAAATGCTCATCCCCATATGATGTGCCATATGGCTTTTTACTACAGCATAACCAGAACCTACTCTGTGAGGTGTAAAGTCTGCCGCTTCATAAAAACCGTAACGCTCATGACACAGCCCTAATTTTTCCATTTTAGCTAAGTTGTTATAACATCCGATTGGGTCGTATGACAATGCCAAAAAAGTCGAATACGGAGAAACGACGTATTCTTTGTTTAATCCAGCTTTTAACCCGATATCTTGCACACCGTGAGCTTTATATTGATAGTTTAGATTACGGTCAAAAGCATAGAATCCGCTCTCGGAAATACCAAACGGTACATTAGTACTTTTAGTTCGTGAAACATTGCCACGTGCCTTACTGTTATTATCGCTATAGGAAACCATACCCTGTTCACTATGCTGTACTTGACAATGCAAACAGAACTTGAGTGCTTCATATTCCATGCTCCCCTCCTTTGAACTTAGTAACAGTTCCGGCATAAAGTATTCAAACATAGTCCCAGTCCAAGCTACTGGTGCGGCATATTTGCCCTTTTTGCCCATGACACGTCCTAAGTTTCGCCAATGCTTCTTGCTCGCTTGCCCTGAAGCGATTGCGTAATAACTAAGCATTCTCGCCTCTGACATTAAGAGGTCATAATGATGGTGTGAGAGTTTTTTTGCGTTCATGTCATAACCTATGCTGAACAAATTCTTGGCTTCGTTATAAAAAGGCACAAGCTCCGTTTCGTCGATTTGTTTTTGCAACCGTAAAATAAGCTGTGGCTCACAATCTTCATGTTTGAGAGCTTCGACTAATGCCACCAAACAGCAAACATAATTGCCTGAATCCACCGATGACACAAATTCGCTGATAACATCAAGATTATCAGTCGTGTACCAATTGCAAAGATTGCCGTGCCATTTATCCAACCTTTCGATAGTTTCGAGAGTACGCCCCACTCTAAGTTCCAATCCCGCTTTGTCTATAAATCCGAAAATATACGCCGCTACACAAGACAGCAAATACATTCCGATATTTGTAGGCGACGTTCGAGCGGCAACACGTTCAATCGGCGAGTACTGTACATTGTCTGGTGGTAGAAAATTGTGTTCTTCGGTAACATAGTCCTCATAAAACTGCCAAATCTGATGAGCGTTGTTCCCAAGCTCTTTACGAACGATTTCGGGAATGCGATATTTTGCATGACCAGAAGTTTTATCACAATACAATATTACTGGCAGTGCTGACAAAAACAATACCGACATGACCACTGAAAAGACATTTCCAGAAGTCGCTGCTAATGCAAATAATGCAATCGCTACAAGAGTAGCCCAAAACATATGCTTAGTTGCACCAAACGCACCTTTAGAGAATTTGCCGTCAAAAGCGGCAGCAGTTGTCCAGTCGAGCAGTTTACGTTTAGAGATGTTCATACGCCATAGAACTCTGCACAAAGCATCGAGTGCTACGAGCGCTTGTTTTGGCAACAACAAAACTTCCATCAAGCATTGTCTCATAAGCTGTTTAGTCTGCGACAATACTGGCGAATAAAACCTGCGATAATTAGAAAATTTCCTCCCTCTCACCATACTCGGCAAAAATCCAGTCAAGAAAGGCAGGATTACTGCGGCGAGTGCAAGTAGTTGCACAAAAAATATATTACCACCAGTGTAAAGAGGTAACAAAAACACAAAAAAACAGAGCAAAAGCGAAATCGGAGTAAGTGCACGGCGGACATTGTCGAACAGCTTAAATCGAGTAAGTGCCGTGAACCGCCTGTCAAACATATAACGTGCGTTTTGTAAATCTCCCCTAAGCCAGCGATGGAGCCTCTTAAAATAAGCGTTGGAGGTGTCTGGAAAGCTATCCGAAAATTCCACATCACCAGCATATACAACACCGCAAAGCCCACCTTCAAGAATATCGTGCGAAAGGATTCGTTCGTTCGGAAACCTAAAATGTTCGCTACAACACGTTTTTAAGAACGTGTCAACATCCAACAAGCCTTTGCCAGTAAAAATGCCTTCAGAAAAACAGTCTTGATAAAACTCCCCAGCGAAGCTATCATAACTCGAAACACCAGCACAACCACCGTTTCCTACCATCGCACGGGAAAAACCAGTCTTAAGCGACGACGCTAAACTTGTAGTAATTCTTGGCGCAATAATGCCTATTTGTTTATGACAAGGGTGCATAGCAATTCCGACAAGTTCAGAAATGCTATCCATAAGCGGAACCGTGTCATAATCAAGGGCGACAATATATCGAATGTCTGTGAGTGCTGAAAAATCGCCAATAATTTCGCTAAAATCGCTCCGTGATTGCGGAAAGTCGCCGATTCGTAATAGTTTCATCAACGATTCGATTGCACCACGCTTACGTTCCCTCCCCTGATAACAACGGCTGGTTTTGGAATATTCACGATTTCGGATTAACGCAACATAACCAGCACGAGTAAATGCCTCACGAACAGCCTCGGTGATTTTTTCATCCGCTGTGTCATCTGGAGAAACCTTATTGGCTTTGAAATCACATAAAGCCGCAAAACAAAGATTAGGAGAAAAACCATTCTTAGAATTTTTAAGTCGTGCTAAATCCAATTTCTTTATCAGAGGTGTCACATCTTCTGGAGAAGTCAGCAGAGTAGAAATTACACACAAGGTTTTAGCGTTCGATGGAATTTCGCCTTTCAAGTCAACCTGCGGCAAAGGAATGCGCGCTTTGACTTTTTTAGACAAAGCTCTCGAAACACTCAAATCTAAAATAGGCTTGACGACTGCAAAAGCTGGCAAAAATAGTAGCGGCGAGAGCCCGAAAGCCGAGCGTAATCGTAGTGTGCCGTCGCTCAAAAACCATACCGATGCACAGACTAATAGCGTAAGAATCAGCGTGTAGAAAAAAAGTTCAGAGATATACTGGGACGGGCTTGATAGCGGGAACAGCTTATAATAATCGCTGGTAATCACCTCTCCAATGTGGCGATTTTTTGTCCGTGCAAGATTAACGTATTCACGCGAAAGACGTGATTCATTAACCCCGCCCTTGATTGTTACCGACAGTTTTCGTTGATTTCGCCCACCCCTGCCTCTATTATTAACACAAGCATCGGCGATTTCTGCCGTCATCTTACGATACAGAGATTTAGTTTCACTCGTCAACTCTTGATAAAGCGTGTCCTCAGCGTAAACACGGTCAAGCGGGTTGAATTCACGGCAGATTTTTTCAGTGTCGAGTAACGTAAGTGCCCCTAATTTAGCACCACACTCACCATAATCACCAGAAGTAGCCAACGTTTCAGAATCAATCGCTGCAAAAGCCTTGTCCAACACAACAAACTTAGCTTGCCAGCAGAAACTTTCAACGTCCATAGAAGTAAGCTCTTTTTGCGTCGAAAGAAAAGTAAGGCATTCGCAAACGGTTTCTTCGTTGATTTCGCTAAGCTCCGCAATCGCCAAACCGACCGCTGGAATCGGACGGTAGTTGTCACCGCCAGCGTTGTTGCCTTTAATTTCGGTCATATGAATGCGAAAATCTTTGTGTGACTTCGCTAAAACGCCGATTTCTTTTTCCAAAAGTCGCTTTTCTTTGATTTCGCCACTGTTTTTTAAAACCTTTCGCATAAATTTTATACGCGGGTGAAGCGATGTAACCGATTTTAAAGTCCATTTGTTGTAAATCATTTCCGTATTCACTGTACAAAATCCCCTTATTTGTTGTATTATTAGCTGATTATTTAGTAGTTTTGGCTAAGATTTTCTAAAAATACAAATTTTTTAGAAAAAAGGCTTGATTTTTTTGAATAAACAGTGTATAATGTTCTTTAATCTAATATTATAATTTTATAATTTAATTTTTTCGGAACACGGAACACTTTATTGTTATTCATTTAGGTGAAGGAGAAATATACAAACATATGAATTACATCAAAAAATTATCATTGATTTTAGTTTATGTTATCGCTTTGAATTTCGTCGGACATAACTCAATAGCAGTTAGTGCGGTAAGTTCAACACAAATGCAAGAGAGCATTTTCGTTGATGGTGTTGAATACATAAGCACCATAAACTATGAGGGTTACACGGTTGTTTATGCTGTTGATGGCTCTCTTAGGTTGTATCTCTCGCCGTACGGAGAGGTAACTGTAATTGCTGAAACCGAAAATGGAAGCACTGATGAGGTTTTTATTGAAATAGAAGAGCTTTCACATGAGGAAGTTGAAGCCACGGTATACTATGATAGTATAGCTGTTGTGGAAATAGATTGTTTCGAGGATATAGGATTGGGAGAGTACACAGGACAGGCGGCGGCAGGGGCGTTACTTCCTGCTACTGTATCGCTTTCAACGGTTCTTATAGCTCTATTGCTCGCCGCAGGTGCGGTTGTAATCGCTGGTTTGACTGTTTACGCTGTTAGCGTGGCGATAGACATAGTCAGAAGAAGATTTAATGATTGGCAAACAAGAGTATTCCCTGCGTCTCAAGTGCCGTTGTTAGGTATAGTAATGGCCGTTACACCAGTTACAAGGGAAAGAGCGATTTCTGGAATTAGGAGCGGTCGCAGTTTTTATACCAACAGAAGAGCGGAATCACGTGTGCTTGTTAATAGTGCTGGTTTAGGTGTTCGTGGTCCCGAAAACCATAGTCGCAATTCTTTTGGGATTAGGCGAGTGGGAGTGTTTTATTGGCATTACCACACTGGAAATCGCAATGGAGCTCATGTTTGGTATGGTTCGCCAGTATGATTATTCGTCTTGAGCTTGAAATGGGAGTAGAACGTTGGCTTATCGAAGTTCCAGATGAAGTAGCTCTAAGTGCGAAAAAGCACCAAAAAAAGTTTTTGAACTTTGTATACAAAGCTAAAAATGGGTTTTACAATGGTGGCGGTGTTTGCTTTGGGCTTGCCGATTTTGTAAAATGGTTAGATGAATACATTCTTAAAAAGAGTGTTACCAAAGCCAAAGTGGTTTCTACAAATGACCAAAAGCTATTTGATGAAAAAAATGATTGTCCTACCCTTTATTTTTGATTTATGATTGTACGATTTGACACCTGTCCAGGACTATACTTGGCAGAAGTTCCTAAAAAAATTGCTACTGAAATATACGATTATCACGAGCGTTTTGGAAAATGGTTGTGTGGTGACCATTTTTTGAAACTTAGCAATTCCAAGGAAATCATAATAAACGATGAATACAAAGCGGCTCAAATTGAATACCAAAAAGCTATGAACAAAAGAAAAAAGAAATTTCTCGAAGTTCAAGATTTTATTGATTGGCTCAATGATTATCCTTTGAAAAATAGTTCTCAAAAAGCTAAAATCGTTCTTGAGTATGATGGTAAAAGCAAGGACGAGAGGTTTTTTGATAAAGACGTAATTGAGGTTTTGGTTTAGTTATGATTAAAAAAACCGACATAGCCAAGAAAACATTAAAAATAATGCTTTATGTATTGCCAATCGTTTTTATTTTTGCTTTTGTTTGGTTATACAACTCTTTTGTTTTTATTACAACTGCGTCATACTCTGGGAGTATTGGAATAATTGATTTTCCTTTGAGTTATGTGCCTTATAATGTTGTTTACTACAGTCAAGATGGAAGCTCTTTTATCTCTGAAAATGAAACTCATGGAGACAGCCTTATTGATTTTCTTAGAGATTATAATTTTAGAGGAACTATTTATTACTTTCCCGCAAAAAATGATGACGGCATAATAACCACAGAAAACATAATTTGTGGGTTAGAGTGGCTTATTTCCAACGAGATCACAAGAATAAATATTAGTTTAAGTTCGGCACTTAGAAACGATGAATTGCAAGAGTTTATAAACAATAATCCCGAAATTGTTATATATGCAAGCTATAATAATCAACTAAATACACTTGATTTTCCCGCAATGTATGAAAATGTTATTGGTAGTGGAAGCGACAGCAGAATTCAATACAAAGATATTGATAGACATTACCGCACAAATAAAATAGTAATGACTAATAGGAACGGAATAAATCGTTTTGCTGGAAATTCTTTTTTGTCTTTAGTGACTATGCTGAACGCAGAGTGAAAATTTCACATAAATTTTGTGTCAAAACTGCATTTTATTGATAAGAATTACATAACAAAACCCAAACAAAATGTACGTAAACGGAGCTGTAGGACTTATCGTCAATAACATATAAGTCTTTATATAATTGCATAATAAGAGGTATAAGTCAACGTGAGTAATAAAACTGCTTTAATTGTTACAATCATAGTCGCAGTACTCGCTGTGGGTGCTGTAGGATTTACTATTTTTGTATTAGGTAATGGTGGAGGGGTTCAAAACCTCGGCGGCAATGATTTAGAGGGTGTATTTATTCCAGATGAGGATTTGGTCGCTGAACTTGAATCTGTAGTGGAACAGTTAGTCTACAACAACGCCGAAGTGTTTAGGTTATTCAACACAAAAGCGTTTGAAGATACACACTTTGAGCATGAACCATACGGCAATGAACCAGAAGATGGGTTTAGAACATTAAGACAAGAAGTTATTCCAAACTTTGAAACGGTAGACGAAATATTTGCATTAGTAGACGCTACTTTCGCCCAAGAATACGCAAGCATAATCAAAAACGATGACACAAGAACTGGTGGCGAAGGTCCGGTGTACACCGAACGTGTAGCACAACCAGATAGAATAGGCGTAAATATCTACTTTGACCCCCTCGATGATTCACGTGTATGGGGGGCTGTAGAAATCGACTTAGAGTATGAGAGTGAGAATGAAGCGTTATTGATTCTCACACCAGCAGGCGGAGACGAAAGCCAATCCAAACACTCACGCATTATAAGGGAATCAGACGGATGGCGACTTGAAAATTTGATTCAGATTTATTCATAGGAAGGGTTAGGGGCTTACCCCTTACTTGAAAATGAAAAAAAATTCGTGGTTTAGGGTCTATTCAGTTGTTGGACAACTTACGTGGTTAGTATTATCGCCACTACTGCTATTCATTGGTGGTGGGGCGTGGTTAGTACACCGTTTCAACTGGGATAGTCGCATTATAATAGTATTCGTATTATTAGCATTAGCGTTCGCAGGAGCAGGAGTATGGTCATTCGCCCAAAAGTTTATGAACGAATACGCTGACCTCAAGAAAAAGCCACCTAAAATAGATAGCGATGATTATGATTATTAAACCAGACAAAACTGACAAGTTCAAAAAACCACGTGAACCCGCAGTAGAAATCATGTTTGTCGAACTAAAAAAACTACTCAAAACAACCATCATCTGCAACATAATTGTAATACTCGCAGGTGTCGGCTATTATACATTATTTACAGAACTCACTGAGTTTACCACGGCAACATTACTTATGTTCTTTGGCGGGCTTTTGCTCGGAAACGTAGCAAGCTTAGGCAACTTCTGCTTTCTCGGATTCAAAGCCGCACGCATTATCAGAAGCAAAAACTCACGATACGCACAAATCTACTCGACTGGTAGTTTTTTCATACGATATTTCGGGGCATTTGTGTTGTTTGGTGTATTGATAAGGCTAAACCTTATCAACCCAATTACAGTGGTAGTTCCGCTGTTTTATCCTAAAATCCATTACACGATTGAGGCTATTTTTATAAAACCGCCTGAAATCGATGTAAAAAAGTTAAAGGTCATAAAAGACGAAAAAAACGTTCTGGAATCAAATGCAGAATTTGACGAAAATCCATAAAAAATAAGTAAACGAGGTATTATTGGTTATGAATACTTTACTACTACTTAGTAACGGGGGCAATGGAGCCGATAATTTTGTGGTCGAGGGTGCTGGCGTTGTCGCACGAATCCCTTTTGGTCACTTCGGGATTGAATACTTATATTTAACCGAATCAGTAATGGTTCAATGGTTAGTGATTATTCTGCTCGGCACGTTGTTTTTTGTACTCGGTCGCAATCTAAAAGTAAACCCTACAAACCGACGACAAGTAATCGCCGAAACCATAGTAACAACTTTCGATAATATGGTAAATGACAGCATGGGGCTAAAATATTTTAGATACCAACCATATATTGCGGCTCTATTCTTCTTTTCTATGGGGCTTAGCTTTACGGCGTTCTTGGGGCTATTCCCGCCGACTGCTGATATTTCAGTTATAGGCGGATGGGGGATTATGACTTTTGTTTTAGTCCAATTCACACGGTTCAAAACTGGTGGTCTTCTCCGTGGGTTGCGTAGTTATGTAGTTCCAACACCGCTTAACATAGTCAGTGAAGTGGCAAACCCGTTATCACTAACTTTTAGGCATTATGGTAACATCTTAGCGGGGTTGATTATCGGGGGTCTGATTTTCTGGGCATTGCGACAAGCTATAGTCTTGCCTTTGATTATTCCAATGATTCCGGCACTTTATTTCGATATGTTCTTAGGCTTACTACAAGCGTTTGTATTCACGACGCTTTCTATGGTATACATCTCAGGTGCTGATTGTAGCCCTGATGCGGACGCTTAGTGTTTAGCTGGACCCCGCATTAAAAAAAGGATAACCACTGTCAAAATGAACGTTTTCATCTTGACGGGTTGTTAAATATTAGACCTCCACGGAATTCCCGCATGAGTGGAGTTTTGAATCAAATTTTTAGTCAGACAAGGCGAATTTTTGCGGTAAGACTGTAGTTCTTTCAAAAAATTCAACGCAGTATGGCGACAAATTTGCCAAAAATCCGCCGTGCGTGGGATTCCGTGGAGGTCTATTATATTTGTAATAAATTTTTCGGAGGTAATTAAAAATGGGCGTTACTAACATAGGATTTGTTCTCGGTATGGAGGCTCTCGGTGCGGGAATCGCACTATTAGCAGGTGTAGGTTCTGGTATAGGTGAGGGTTATGTCGGCGGTAAAGCAGTTGAATCGATTGCTCGCCAACCTGAAGCTGGCGGTACAATCACTCGTACGATGCTACTCGGTGACGTTATTGCGGAGACTGGTACGGTTTACGGTTTCGTATTCGCACTACTCTGTATGTTTACAAACCCGTTCACTCGTTTGCTCATGGATAACCCTGACCTTCAGTAAGTCTTAGGTAATCCAAAGACGTAAACTGTGCGAACGCAAATTGACCATTGCACGCAAAATCCATGAAAGGTGGAAAACTTATGGAACATATAATCTTGTTATCTGGTAACACTGTTCCGATTTTTAATCTGGAACCGCTTACGTTTGCAATTACGATTTTTAATACAGCTTTTTTTGTAATGCTTTACAGAGTTCTTTTGCACAAAAAAGTGCGAATAATTCTTGACAAGCGCAAAGAAGCGATTAAACTCGAATTAGACGAAGCGACGCTCGCTAAAGAAAAAGCTGAAGCGGCGGAGAAAAAGTACATGGAAATGCTCGCAAAATCAAAAGCGGAAGCTGAACAGATTATCACAAAAGCAACTGCGGCTGCGCGTGAGCGTGAAGACGAAATCGTCAAGAGTGCGGAACAATCTGCGACTCAAATCCGTCAGAAAGCACAATCGGATATTGAGCGTGAAAGAAAACGCACTATGAACGAAATCAAAGACCAAGTTGCCGAAATTGTAGTAATGGCGGCAAGTGCGGTGAGCGAAAAAGAAATCGACGGAGCCGCACACTCAACTTTGATTGAGTCTTTCTTGGCAAATTCAGGCGAAACAGCGTAAGGAGGTAGGTCATATGGCAAGTGTTGAGAGAACTTATGCTGAAGCACTATTTTCGTTGCTCGAAAGCGAAAATCCTAATCAGGATTCTGATAAATCCGAGTTCGATAAAGTGTTGGAGCTTCTTAAAATCACCAACGAAGGTTTTGCAGCGACACCTGAAATATTCAAGTTTATGAACACGCCGACGATTTCAGTTCAAGAAAAGTTGACACTAATCGATTCTGCTTTCGGAGAAAAGGTAGGGAGCTATGTCAATAACTTCCTGCGGTTATTAGTGGTGAAAAAGCGTATGTCGCATTTCCCACAAATTTACATTGCTTTTCGTGAGCTATATAACGAACATTTTGACATTGCTGAAATCACAGTAACGTCGGCTATGCCTATTGACATAGCACAAAAGATGAAAATCGTGGCTCAGATGGCAAAAATCACTGGTAAAGCTGAAGATAGAATCGTGTTTAACGAAAAAATCGACAAAAGCCTCATTGGCGGCGTAATTGTCGATTACGGCAACACACGCCTCGACGGTAGTGTCAAAACTCGTTTGGCTGAACTCAGCAAAAATATCGCTGGAACGATTGCCTAACAAGTTGACTTCAACTAAATCAGTTGTTTTTGAGATTTTTCTTAAACTCTTGAAAGCTTGAAAGAATGTTAAAAGGGAATTACGCTTGTTATGAAATTAGTCTATGACGGGAAAACAAAAATAGTCTATGAATTGTCGGACGGTAATTATCTCCTCAAATTCAAAGATGATGCTTGCGGAAAAGATGGCGTGTTTGACCCTGGTGAAAACCAAGTTGGGCTAACAATCGAAGGCAAAGGCGTTGCGGTGTTAAAGCTCTCTGATTTCTTCTTTAGAAAAATCAACGAAGCTGGTTTCCCGACACACTTTGTTGACTGTGACGTTTCAAAAGCGGAAATGACCGTTCGCCCAGCGACGGTGTTTGGGAAAGGCATCGAAGTCGTCTGTCGTTACAAAGCTGGCGGGAGTTTTATCGGGCGTTACGGCGATTACATCAAAGCGGGGGAAACTTTGTTCCCACCAATAGTTGAAATCACCCTAAAAGACGATGAACGTGGCGACCCGCCGATTACTCATCACACGCTCGTACTGCTCGGGATTTTACGAGAGAGCGAGTATGACGTATTGGTGAACCTTGTTCGAGAAATCTCTGATGTACTTAAGTCGGAGTGTTCCCAAAAAGGTCTTGACTTATTGGATTTGAAGCTTGAGTTCGGGCGCGATAGAGAAGGTAAAATCATGCTAATTGATGAGGTTTCTGGCGATGTCATGCGTGTAGCTGATAAAGACGGAAACTTGATTGAACCACTCAAGTTGACTGAAATTCTGATTGGGTGAAATCAATCTGCTATACTGGGCGAGGCAAGCCGTCGCCCCTACAACATAACTCATTATGAAAGGGTTGGGAGAAAAAATGGAATTACGTCCAGATGAAATAACTGCCATACTGAAAGAACAGATTAAAAATTTCGATGCCAAAGTCAAACTGACCGATACTGGTACAGTCGTGACGGTTGGTGACGGAATTGTACGCATTCATGGTTTAGAGAACTGTATGCTTGGTGAACTTTTGGAGTTCGATAACGGCGTGCGTTGTATGGCGTTAAACCTTGAGCAGGACTTCGTGGGTGCGGTTATGCTCGGTTCTGACGCTGAAATTGTTGAAGGTTCAACCGTCAAACGTACTGGAAGCATTGTATCAGTACCGGTAGGCGAAGAACTCCTCGGAAGAGTTGTAAATGCCCTCGGACAAGCGATTGACGGTAAAGGTGCTGTGCTTTCAAAAGAAACACGCCCAGTTGAAAAAATCGCCTCTGGTATTATCACACGTGAAAAAGTAAACGTGCCGTTACAGACTGGAATCAAAGCGATTGACTCAATGATTCCAATCGGGAGAGGTCAGCGTGAGCTTATTATCGGTGACCGCCAGACTGGTAAAACCACGATTGCACTCGACACGATTATTAACCAAAAAGGTCTTGTCGATAAAAATGGAAAACAAGTCATTTGTATTTACGTTGCAATCGGTCAGAAAAACTCGACCGTTGCTACAGTTGTAGAACAGCTCGCTGCCTCTGGTGCGATGGACTATACTATAGTAGTAGCCGCATCAGCGTCTGAGCTTGCACCGCTACAGTATATAGCACCGTACGCTGGTTGTGCTATGGGTGAGTTCTTTATGGAAAACGGCAGAGATGTTTTGATTATCTATGATGATTTATCAAAACACGCAGTTGCTTACCGTGCACTGTCTTTGCTACTCAAACGTCCTCCTGGGCGTGAGGCGTATCCTGGTGACGTATTCTACTTGCATTCTCGTTTGCTTGAGCGTGCGGCGAATCTTAACGATGAGTACGGTGGCGGTTCGCTTACCGCACTACCGATTATCGAAACGCAGGCGGGTGACGTATCAGCGTATATTCCGACAAACGTAATTTCGATTACTGACGGTCAGATTTTCCTTGAAACTGAGCTGTTTAACTCTGGTATTCGACCAGCGGTAAACCCAGGTATTTCAGTTTCTCGTGTTGGTGGTGATGCGCAAATCAAGGCTATGAAAAAAGTATCTGGAACACTCAAACTCGAGTATTCACAATATCGTGAGCTACAGGCATTTGCACAGTTTGGTTCTGACCTTGATAAAGATACCAAAGCACGTCTCGCAAAAGGTGAACGTATTGTTGAAGTTCTGAAACAAAGCCAAGCCTCACCATTGACGGTTGAAAAACAAATCGTCATTATCTATGCAGTAATCAACGATTATTTGGTAGACGTTTCTGTAGACAAAGTCAACAAATATGAAGACGAACTGTTCCGTTGGTTAGATGGTTCAGGGTCTGAAATTGTGACTTTGCTAAAAAAAGAAAAAGCGCTCACTTCTGAAATTGAAACAAAACTAAAAGAAGGTTTGAAGACTTTTACTGCAGAGTTTGTAAAATAATCGAAATTTCGTCGAGTGAGGCGAAGTCTTGTAGCAAGGCTTATGCTTTGCAATAAATTTTAACTAAAAGCATGGTGGTCAAATTGTCAGGTTGGCAATCGTGATTGTCGCAGAGGCAGGATTCCGAGAAGTGATGTCACGCCCTTCAACCCAGGGCAAAAATTCTGTTCTTTTGGCGTTTTGGCAAAGTACTATCATGTGTTAGTTTCCGAGGAGGTCTCTTATGGCTGTCGGTAATATGAAAGCGATTAAACGGCGTATTAAAAGCGTCAGTTCCACCATGCAAATCACCAAAGCGATGGAAATGGTGGCATCGTCTAAACTACGTCGTGCTAAAAAGAAAGAAAAGGAAACGCTTCCTTTCTTCTTGGCACAACAAGAGTTATTAAAAAGCATCTATAACTCAAACAACATCGAAACAAAGTTTGCGCCAAACCCAGCACGCGAAGTCAAGAACAGTTTGTACATTGTCATAGCGGGCGATAAGGGGTTAGCGGGCGGATATAACTCAAACGTTTTCAAAAAAGTGAAAGCGGTTCACGAAGAATCGGGCAAACCAGACTTAAAAGCGATTGCAATCGGCAAAAAAGCGGTTGATTTTTTTGAAAAACAAGAAACACACGAACTCATCGTTGAAAGACCGGGGATTGCTGAAAACATAAAGTCTGGTCATTGCACGGAAATTGTTGATGAAGCGATTAAGCTGTTCTTGAATGGTGAAGTTGATGAAGTAAAGCTGATTTACACTAGGTTTGTTTCGTCAATGATTCAAGAAACTGAAGTCATGCAGCTGTTGCCGCTCCAGATTAGTAGAGATGGCGATGGCAACTCTGAACTCCTGCTAAAAGGAAAACCGGGTGAGCGTGATTCTGTCAGTACTGGCGACAGTTTGGCTAAATCAGAGTCGGACTCTGACAAAAAACCAATTGACCCTGACTTTGACCCAACACCAGAAGCCGTTTTCAACAGAGTCGTTCCACAAGCTCTATCAGGAATAGTTCAATGTGCGATTACTGAATCGTACACGTCTGAGCTTTGCGCAAGACAAATGGCGATGGAAAGTGCGTCTGACAATGCGGCAGATATGATTGATAACCTATCACTCGTATACAACCGTGCAAGACAAGAAAAAATCACCAACGAAATCAACGAGATTGTCGGCGGTGCAAATGCTTTGTAAGAAATATGCTTTATATCAAAAATACTGACGATATAAAGGGTCTGAAAGTGAATATAAATCAAAGGGGATAGTTATATGAATACCGGAACAATTGCACAGATTATCGGAGCGGTTCTTGACATTCGCTTCGAGCCGGAAAAGCTACCGGCGTTACTTAACGCAATCGAAATTGATAATAATGGCGAAAAACTAGTTGTAGAGGTCGCACAGCACATCGGTGATGACATCGTCCGCTGTATCGCTATGGGCAACACCGACGGATTAGTTCGTGGAATGCCTGCAGTTGATACTGGTAAAGCTATAACTGTTCCAGTTGGCGAGACGACACTTGGGCGAATTTTCAACCTACTAGGCGAACCAGTAGATAATAAGCCAGCTCCTGAAGCGAAAGAGCGTTGGGCGATTCACCGTGAGGCACCTAAATATGAAGAGCAAGCTGCGGCGAATGAAGTTTTAGAAACTGGAATAAAGGTCGTTGATTTAATTGCACCATATCTAAAAGGCGGAAAAATCGGGCTTTTCGGTGGTGCGGGCGTTGGTAAAACAGTTCTGATTATGGAGCTTATTAACAACATCGCTAAACAGCACGGTGGTCTTTCTGTGTTCTCTGGAGTTGGTGAGCGTACTCGTGAAGGTAATGACCTGTATCAGGAAATGAAAGAATCGGGCGTTATCGACAAAACCACACTCGTGTATGGGCAAATGAACGAACCTCCTGGTGCGAGAATGCGTGTAGCACTTTCTGGGCTTACTATGGCGGAGTACTTCCGTGATGTTGAAGGTCAAGACGTTCTTTTGTTCGTTGACAACATATTTAGGTTTACACAAGCGGGTTCTGAGGTTTCGGCACTACTTGGGCGTATGCCTTCGGCGGTTGGTTATCAGCCAACACTCGCAACCGAGATGGGTGCGTTACAAGAGCGTATTACTTCTACTAAGAAGGGTTCGATTACGTCAGTTCAAGCGGTATACGTTCCAGCCGATGACTTAACTGACCCTGCTCCTGCAACTACATTCGCCCACTTAGATGCTACGACTGTTCTTTCAAGAGCGATTGCGTCAATGGGAATTTACCCATCAGTTGACCCACTGGATTCTACATCAAGAATCCTCACCCCAAAAATCGTTGGGGAAGAGCATTATGAAGTTGCACGTGCGGTTCAATCAATCCTACAGCGTTATAACGAACTTCAAGATATCATAGCAATCCTCGGTATGGACGAACTTGATGACAACGATAAAATCTTGGTTGCTCGTGCAAGAAAAGTTCAGCGTTTCTTGTCACAACCGTTCTCTGTTGCGGAAGCATTTACTGGTATGGAAGGTAAATACGTTACGCTCAAAGAAACGATTCGCGGATTTAAGGAAATTATCGACGGCAAACATGACGACGTACCAGAATCAGCGTTCTTATTCGCTGGCGGAATTGATGAAGTTCTTGAAAAAGCTAAAGCTACGGCTTAGTAATTAAGGAGGGGGTTAGCATGACTACGCCTTTTAATCTTAAAATAATCACTCCGAGTGGTGTTTTCTTCGACGGTCAAACTAAAAATGTAATTATTAGAACAACCGTTGGCGACAAAGGTATTCTAGCAAAGCATGAACCGTATGTAGCCGCTCTCCCAATCGGAACTATTCGGGTTCTAAATGATAACAGAGCTTATAAACCCGCTGCCGTTTCAGCGGGGACTGTTCAAGTAGACAACAGTGGCGATACAGTTATTTTAGTTCAAAGCTGTGAGTGGCGTGAACCTACTAGTGTCGAAGAATGGGAAGCTCGCCCACGTGACAAAGACTGGAGTCTCGATGACGGTATAATTGACCTCGAACGTGCTAAAGAAGCCGAACAAAAAGCTGAAGCCTGCATCTCTGACAAAAACGCCTCTGACGTTCAAAAAGACATTGCGGCATTCAAACTAAAACGAGCGTTGAATCGTCTTGGTAATTAACAAATCACAAACCCTTGACTGTGTAATCCAGTCAAGGGTTTTTTGTATGAATTCAAATTATTTCTACTTACCTGATTTACGTGAAGAGCCTTTTTTCATAGACAAAATCGCCAAAGCTGAAACAATCGTCATCGCAGTTGCAGTGATGATGTTTGCGTTACCCGTTGGCGGGTTGGTTTCTGCTGGTGGTGGTTCGGACGTAGCAGGAGTAGTAGAAGGCGGCACCTCCGTACTACCAGTGACTGGTGCTTCGGTAGTAGTAGCAGTTGTTTCCTCTGATTCTTCGGTCTCCTCTGGAACACCCTCGTCTTCAACTTCGCCCTCGCCGTGAGAATTATAATGATACTCATTACTATCTGGAATGTTGTCGCCATACACTCCCTCGCCGAGAACTTCGCCATCATGGTCACGAATTTCTACCGAGAACGTTCCTTGAATTGCAGGGTTATCAGTGAATAGAGCGACTTCAAAAAAATCGTCGAGCGATACTCCCCCAGGTGTGATATCAATTTCAACGATTAATCCATCGTTTAAGTCATGGTCAACCGACACCCAAGCAGTCGTACCTGAATTGTAAGAAAGGTTTACCATCGCAGGTTCGTGATGTTCTAAATCATCAAATTTAATATAAAATTTTACTGCTGCGATTTCGGTGGTATCGATTGGCGAGTGTGGCGAATCAGGACCGAAGAATCGGTATCCCGTATACTCGCCAGTGATAATGTCAATGCCAACATTAGTTTCGCTAAACTGAATCGCCCCAGTCACGACTGTAAAAGTAGCGACTGCAAATGCGGTTATTGCCAATGCGACTAATTTAGTCAAAATTTTTTGATTTTTCATATTTACATTTCCTCCTAAAACTGTACTTGTTTGGTACTTAATCATAGTATTAGCAGGAAAACAAAAAAAATACCGCTCTTTTCTTAGAAAGAACGATATTTTTATAAATTTTGGACTTGCAAGACGAGAGATAACCCCACTCCAAACGAGCAAAGCCCGTTTTGCGAGAGCATACTCTTGCTTTGCTTTGCTCTTCATCGAGCTTCAGGGAAGCAAAGCTCCCCCTGAAACTCTTGTTTTGCTTTGTTTATTTTCTTTTTCTTGAAAGAACAATTGCACCAGTTGCAAGAACTGCTACACCACCAAGTACAGCCAATCCGCCAAGTCCAGCTACTGGAGCTTTAGCAGCAGGGTCTGTAGTTGTTGCAGAGTCAGCAGCTGTTGTAGCGTCTCCACCGTTAGCACCACCAGAAATTGATTCTTCAGTAGCACCATCAGCCAAAACTACGCCGTTTGGTCCAAGGATTTCTACAGTAACATCAGCAGAAGAGCCTTCGTCCCAAAGCCCTACAGAGATTTGCAAGTATTCACCAGCTTCACCGTCGAAATCAATAGTATTGACTAAATTAGTTGCTTCACCATTCTCCCAAATAGAGAATGGACCGCCATTTTCATCCCATTCAAGTTCAGACATAAATGCGATTGTAGCAGTTGCAGTTTCTTCTCCGTCTTCAGGGTCTACAAATGGGGATACGTTAGAGAAAGTAACTCTAACGCCAGTGATGATGTGAGGTTCAATACCCTCCAGAGGGGCTGCAACAGAATCACCCGCCACATGAGTTTGGAACGCCCAAGCTCCACCCTGAACACCTGTCTCGCTAATAATCGGAGTCGCCACAACCGAAAGTGCCATTGCACCTGACGCAACAACTGCAGCAACTGCACCTAAAATCTTTTTAAGTTTCATAGTATTTTCCACCTTTCAAAATTAATTATAGTATTATTATGCCCGAAAGTTTTCGCAAAAGTATTTAGCATACATCTAAAAAAAACCCGTCAAACAATACCAATCATGTTATACAAGACGAACGTATAGGAGTTCTCTACTCTTCATTATAAGAGTTCCTACACGTTACATTCTTGTAATAGTTTCGGATTTTTCGCCATCGTCAAGCGAACTAATCACAGTAGGCAGAACCCACTAACACATCCACTTTCGTTTAGCTCTTACTTCTTTTTAGAAGCAACAATCGCACCGCCAGCAGCAACAATCGCTACACCACCGAGAGCAGCCAATCCACCGAGACCTGCAGCAGGAGCTTTTGTTCCAGCACCAGTAGTAGTCGCCGCAGCAGTAGTAGTTTCAGCACCTTCAGCAGCAGTAGTAGTCTCGTCACCTTCGGCAGCAGTAGTCTCGTCACCTTCAGCAGCAGTAGTCTCGTCACCTTCGGCAGCAGTAGTCTCGTCACCTTCGGCAGCAGTAGTCTCGTCACCTTCATCAGCAGAAGCAACTACAGCGAAAGAAGCAATCATAGCAAACGCAGCAAGAGTTGCAAGTAATTTTTTTGATTTCATTTCAAGAAATTCCTCCATTTTTAAAAATACCTTGGTTTTTTGACAAAAACCGTCAATAATATAAGTAAAGCGAGTAGCAGAGTAAATCCACTACTCGCAAGTTACTTTTAACTTGTAAGTGTTTTAATCCTTATAACGCCTACCCATTAAAGAGTGAAGCATGACGCAGATTATCTTACTTTCTTTTTTTAGCCACAACTACAGCAGCACCAGCAGCAAGTAGAGTAGGGATTACTGCTACGAAAGGAACGCCAGTTGGTGGGTTAGTTTCTTCAGTAGTAGCAGCAGTAGTAGTTGCTTCAGTAGTTTCTACTTCAGCTTCTACACGAGTAAGCATTCTGATTGGCCAGTTTGGAACTTGTGCTCCGTTTGCAGCGTAAGAAAGGTCAGTTCCTGGGATGAAAGCAAACATTCCAGCACCGTTTAGGTTATCAGTATTTGCCATACCGATTGCAATTCCAGTAGCACCTGGTTGGAACACGATATCGCCTGAAGCGATAGAATCACCGATAGTTACAGCACCATCATCACCCATATGCAAACCACCAGCTGGGCTTCCGCCTACTGGAGTACCGCCAGTAACACTAAGGTCAAGACCGATACCATCATTACCTGGGTCAGAAGTTACCCAAAATTCAGTTACGCCAGTTACAGCATCACGAATGATATAGAAAGAATTAGGGCGAGCGTCAGCTGGAAGACCAGGACCAGAGAATTCCATTTCAGGAAGTGTTTCTACTGGAGCGTCAGGTTCAGCGTCAGCGGCAGCGTCAGCGTCAGCGTCAGCGTCAGCGTCAGCGTCAGCGTCAGCGTCAGCGTCAGCGTCTACGTCTACGTCTACGTCTACGTCATTTTCATCATCGTCATCGTCGTCATCGTCGTCATCGTCATCATTACCACCGTTTTGAGTCTGACCATCACCACCATTAGCTGCACCGTCTTCAGCTACTGCAATAGACGCAAAAGATGCAATCATAGATACTGCAACCATTCCTGCCAAGATTTTTGCTAATCTTGCTTTAAGTTCTTTGCTCATTTTGTTCATTTGTTTTACCTCCAAATTGGTCTGAGTGGGTGTCATTAACAGTTTTCCCAAACAGATATCTTTCTTAATTTTTTTTCGCCTTAAGTTCTTGCTTGTTACTTTTTAATAAGTTGCAACTGCAATTTATTAAAAAGATGTTAGCCAAGTTCCATAAATAAAGCTGTGAAAGTTTTGATTTATGATTTATATTAAGGCACTTGTAACAGTATACACTTTATTCACAAAAAAATCAATAGGCAAAGTCACCAATAAAAAATTTTTTTCGCTATGGTGATTTGTGCATATTTCACAGTTCCGTGAATTTCAGTGTTTAGCCGTTTACGAAAAAGTAGTCCTAAGTCTACTCAATAAAGTTTCAAAAAAATTACGAATTTTTCATTTTTTTTGAAAAAAAGCCTAATCTTGAGAGTTTTTGCCCTTTCTACGAACTTTCAAACCTGCTATTTTATACAATTTTAATGCGGTTTTATCACATCATGTTAATATCTATATGCAAAAGTTTAAAAAATATACCGTAAATTATAAAAATTTTGCAAAACAAGAGTATGCCCCGAAAGCGGAGCTTTGCTTCGCTGTAGTGGGCTATCTCGACGGCGAGACTTCAAGCTAATCCCTACGAGACGGCAG
>JGI24703J35330_11748794_pt1 | contig 36979 bp, 37 predicted proteins | sample TergutNt197P1_FD_35330 | JGI IMG/M metagenome (IMG submission 35330)
TTTGTACGAATATTCGCTAATATTCAAACAAAAATTAACGTAGTATGGTGTCAAAAAGACCGAAAAAACTTATAGGTTTTTATGTTAATCGACTATAATAGTATTAAGCCTCCTAGCTATTAACCGAAATTCTTGTAGTATTAACTCCAAGTAATCTCGATGCAAGCTCTGTGATTTGTGCTTTGATTATTGGGTTATCCGCCCCCTCGGCGATGATTGCTACTCCGCGAACACGTGGGGTAATTATTGTGCGAACCCCTGAACCACGCTCGGCATAAACAGTTTCAGAAACACTATCTAAGGTGACAACTATTGTAAGTTCACCCACCCCATCAAGTGCCGAAACTGCACGCTTTAGTTTGTTTTCGAGTCTGATTTCGTACTCTGACACAGTATCATTAGAAATTTCACTTTCTTGACTATGCCTATTATAAGATGGTGTATTATCTCCATCAAAAATCGATGACAAGAATAACATGGCGATTAAAGCTAATCCGCCTATAATCATGGCCTTGAGGCTCTTTTCATTTGCGAAAAGTTTTTTTAGATTTAAGCCTTTATTTTCAAGTTCGTTCTTTTTTTCTTTCATTATTATGACCGTTCCTTATTACCTCGTGCTTGGCTAAAATACCCTGCCACAAAAACTTCGTTTCCTACCTCCTTTTGAATTATGTTTATAGCTTCCCTTAGCTGGTCGAAATGCTGTTCCTCGTTTGAGAATACAAGCCTAACTTCACTAATAGATATGCTATACTTGTCTGAAATAGTACTAGCTTCTGTAGTTTTGTTTTCGTTTGTTTCAATGAACACATTGACGCGAATTTCTTCTGGAAAAATCTCATGCTCCGCTAATAATTCAGTCAAATATTCGTTTGATTGGGTTATGACTTCTCGTTTAATTGCACGTAATTGTGCGGATGTAAGTTCCTCTTCAAAATCGATATATGGGAATTCTTTTTGAACAAAGTCTGAAAAATCTATGCCATAAACAAAATCAATTCTCCCACTTGTGAAAAAAAATAGCATACTTGACAAAAAAAACAGCGCAATCAGAAAATTTGTTTGCTTTTTCATGCTATTTTCAGGCAACAGCATTTTGAACAAACATAAAGCAACTGCAATTAAGCAGATATTTAATAGAATTTCACGCATTTTTGTTATCCCCCAGTTCCAATTCTGAGCATTAGTGCGATTGAAACGACCATAATTAGCATAAAACATACCAACATAGCGAGAATAATTGATAAAACATTTTCGCCGCTTTTGAGTAGGGAGGTAAGTCTATCTGCCCCAAAAAGAGAACTCACTCCTGATGCTAACGATAATGCAATCCGAAAACCAATTGTCGATATAATCGGAGGTAGGCATACAGAAACGATTGCGATAATTCCGAAAGCACCAGTGCTACTGCGTAAGACTGCGACGCTCCCGTTCACAACTCCTAGTGCATCGGAAATAGCACCGCCGATAAACGGCACTCCCCCTGAAATGGTGAATTTTACGGCTTTCATTGCTACTGAATCTGCACTCCCAGATACTAAACTTTGAATGGTCAATAACCCTGTAAACACAGTCACCGAAATGCCGAGTAACCAGAGAACTGCTGTCTTAATGCTTCCAGCTAAATTTTCAGTCTTTAAATCTGGATTAACTGCACCTGCAATCGACACACCGAGAATTGAAGCTGATAACGGCATAAGTGCTAATATCATAATTTGCGAAAAAACCTGTGCGGCGATTACTACAGCGGTGCTAAAGAGATTCGCAGAAACAAACTGTCCCATCATCGCCATTATTCCAGCGAGAATTGGCACAAAAGTCAGCGTAAATGCTCCTGCGGCGGTAAGAGTTTGATTTGTTCTGAGTACTGTTTCAGCAATTGACGCACTCATAATTGCCGCACCTGCAAGAACACCTACCATCTCAAATGCAACAACCGCACTGCTTCCACCTCCACCCGAAGAATCTCTAAGCGTGTTAGCAGCGGCACAAAGTATAATTACTCCGACCAGAGAAACAAGTAACCTTAGCGGAGCAGTAATTTCAGTTTTTACAAGCCCCCAAATTTCCGCCATGATTGCAGTGAATGTAAGTTCTAACGGCTGAACGCCCTCGATTAAATCACGTGCTTCATGCGGGAGAGCGTCAAGAATTTCATCCTGCCCGAAATCGCCGTATTCGCCCAAAATTTCAGGAAAATCTGAGACTTCTGGAGTTTCACTCGACAGACTCGATGTAATAGCTATAAAAGCTGGAAAAAACAATACAATAAGTATAATCGTAATCAAATATTTCATTTTACACGTCCTTTTATGGTGAAATCAGAGATTTATGAGTTCACTAACAGTATTAACAACCGATGCAAATAGCGGGAGAGATACAAGAACAATCGCAAGTTTTCCCGCCATTTCGATTTTTGAAGCGATTGCTGTTTCGCCAGAATCTCTACAAGTATCACACGCAAGCTGTGTTATATAACAAATCGCCAATGCTTTTAGCAAAGCAGTTCCATAAGCTGCGTTTAAGCTAACCACTCCGATTAGCTCACTAATTGTATCAAGAATCGGAGTAATTGATTGAATAATTGCCAACAGCATAATCACCCCAGCGATGAGAGATATATACATTCCGAACTCAGGCTTATACTGTTTTATAACAATTGAAAGCAGTGCGGCTATAATTCCAGCACCTACAAATGAGATTAAATTCATTAGACCTCCATTAAAATCTGTGAGTTTGATGATTAAAACCCAAATACATTTTGAATCGTATCAAAAAGTACGCTGATTTCCCTAATTAGCATTAGTAAGACTACGATAAGCCCCGCAATATTTACCATCATTGCTTGTTCTTCACGCCCTGATTGTTTTAATAGCTGTGAAAGTACTGCGACTATAATTCCGACCGCCGCAATCTGAAAAATTAAATCTAATTCCATTGTTATAACCATCCTTTAATTCAAATTACTATAATCGCTAAAAACAAACCACCGAGAATGCCACAAGTTCGATAGAGTTTTGCTTTTTTGTTATACTGTTCGTGTGCATCGCTTACATAGGTGGATAGCAGTTCTATGTTGACTTCAAGCATAGATAACTGCCCTTCAATATCACTTGTCCCTAAAGAAAGCCCTACCGATTTTAAGATTTCGCGTTCTTCAAATTGTAGTTCACTAAGCTCATTTACCGACTTTAGCCAGCAACTTCTGAAATCGCCAATTGCTTCGGGGTCACAGATACTTTGAATAAAAGTATACCGTGACAATTCATTAAACAATTCTTCAACCGTCAAAGCACGGTGACGAATTAAAAGCGACATTTCTCGTAGAAGTTGTATAATTTCTTTTAGTGTTTCTTCACGGCTTTTCAGGCGTTGCGAAAAATACAGACCTGCCACTGTCCCCGAAATGATTATTACAATCGGCACTCCGAAATTCATTAGGTTTATTAAATTCATTAATGCGTCCATAATATTTAACCCTCCCTAATTCTTTGTTTGAGCCTAATAGTGCGACGTGAGAAATCCCGCCAGTGTTTAATAACTTGCAAATTCGAGGCGATGAATAGGCTTCTTTTATGCTCCCTGAATGTGCAGTAAGCACCATTTTAACCCCCGAATTAGTGAGGGATTTGAGTGATTTAAGTTCGGATTTTTCCCATCCTATTTCATCACAGAACAAATATTCTGGCGAGAGATTTCGCAGAGCTGTCATAATACCATCTGATTTGGGGAAATTATTCAATACATCGGTATTTTCGCCGACGTTCAAAGCTGGAACGCCGTCATGCACCGCTGCAATTTCTGAACGCTCATCAATTAACGCAATTTTGTGATTCTTTGAGAGTAATCTGCACAAATCACGTAAGATTGTTGTTTTTGCACTCATAGGCTTGCCGATTAGCAAAAGTCCGTGCAAATTTTCACTTGAGATAACTTTTGTGTAAAGTCCATCAGCACAATCGATGTATTCTTTTGCGATTCTAAGATTTATCGATGAAAAGTTTCGTATATTTTCGACATTGCCTGCTTTTACAACAGCAGTTCCAGCGAATCCGACACGATGCCCGCCTTTGAGAGTGAGCCACCCTTCCTTGAATTGCTTTTCATAACTATGAATAGATTGTCCACAAAATTCACACAAGCAATCGTTTATATGAGTTGGTGTAACAGTCTTGTTTAATCGAATCCGTTTACCACTCGCAAGTTCGAGAGTTAGAAGTCGCCCTGCACGTAATCGTATTTCACACACCTGCCCACTAAGTTCTCGTGGCAGTGAGAGCAGTTCTTTTCTAAAATCTAAAACGATGATTTGTTCTACCGCTCGTTCAAACGGGCTTTTTTTAGCGATGACCATATTAGACCTCCTTTTCACTTCGCGCAAATGAGCTTGTTCGATTATACTCAAATCAGTGCAAAAAAATAACTTGACGAGTTCGATTATTTGTGCTATAATAAAAAAACACAGTAAATTTTGAAAAGGAATGACGAATGTTAGTAACTTTACCCGCACTGCCTACGTTCACTTCAGTACCATCTTTGCCGACTATTGAAACGTTTCTATACTGGCAATTTCTATTCTTTACTTTTAGCGTTTTAGGCTGGATTTTAGAAAGCATTGTTGAATCAATAAATCATAAGCGACTGATTAATCGTGGCTCATTATCTGGACCATATATCCCTATTTTCGGAATAGGCGGACTGTTATTTTCAATCGTAGGTCCTCCGCTTAGAGATGCTTATCCTAATCCACGATTAAATATACTTGTTGTATTTTTAGTCGGAACGCTACTAGCAACTGCTTTAGAATACATCGTTGGCGGAATTATGGAAAAGCTATTTAAAAGGCAATTTTGGGATTATAGTACAATCAAACTATGTTATAAGTTCACTTATAAGAATCGGATTTCGCTCATTTCGTCGCTGTTTTTTGGATTATGTGCTCTTTTTGTCACTTTCTTTTTTTATGACATCATTTCAGCTCACACACTTTTATTGGATTTTAGAGTAATTTCGATTGTCAACGCAGTATTAACAGTGATTATGGGGACTGATATAGTGCTACAAATTCATAAGCATACAAACATTCAAATCACTTTACAAAAACTCTCACGCGAGCAGTTGCGCGAAGCACTACTAAAATCAATGTTACGAATGGGTAAAAGCAGTCAAATCTATGAATTTAGAGCCGCAATGCAAAAAAGCACCTTAAATCTTAAAAATAAAATTAAAAGCAAATTCAAAAATTCAGGTGAATCAGAAAATTTCGAAATTTTTGAAGACCAAAATTAGGAGTATGAATAACGATGGAGCATCTGATGAATTATGAAAATAGCAAAAATAACATCACCGAAATTTTAAATAACGAAGAGTTCAGAAAATCTGAAAATTATACTCAACATGGAAACGTATCAGTTTTTTCACACAGTGTAGCCGTCGCCGAATATAGCTGTCGATTCGCACAAAAACTAAAATTAAAGGTTGACTTTTTGAGCATGATTCGTGGTGCATTATTGCATGATTTTTTTCAATATGACTGGCATGATGACTGGAATTTATTGCATGGGTTCAAACATCCGAAAATCGCATTAAATCACGCAGTTGAACGATTTTCGATTAACAAGCGAGAACGTAATATAATACGAAAACATATGTGGCCGATGACACTACTCAATATCCCAACTTGCAAAGAAGCGTGGATTGTCTGCTTAATCGATAAATACTGTTCTTTATTAGAAACATTTAAGATTTTTAAGTATAATTTTCATAATTTGAATGAAGAAACGGTGAAACAGATATGACAATAATAGATATTTGCAAAGAAATGCACCACCGTAACTGGGGTGCAAAAAATGGTAATGTTTCTAAGAGAATAGATGATAGAACTTTTTCCGTTACTCCATCTAAAATCGCTAAAAACGACGTTACTGACAAAAATCTTGTAATCGTTGATTTGAGCGGAACTCCTCTCGGTAAGTGTAAAAACCCTACATCTGAACTAAAAATGCACCTTCAGATTTACACTTGTCGCCCTGATGTTAATGCAATCGTCCACGCTCACCCACCGTATGCTACAGCGTTTGCAGTGACAGGGAAAAGCATCGACAGCTCGAATTTAGTAGAAATGTCGCTTACAATCGGTGATGTCCCAGTCGCACCCTTTGCTGAACAGGGCAGTGATGCGGTTGGCGAATCGCTTGTCCCTTTTCTTAAAGCTGGTCATGACGTGATTTTGCTCAAAAATCATGGTGCGATTGCAGTCGGCGATAACTTAACTTCAGCGTTTGAAAAGTTAGATACGCTTGAACTATGTTCAAAAACATTGTTATATGCTAAATTGTTAAAATAAAACACAAAATTTATCTTTATCTATATCCGTTTACTGGCAAGACAAGGACTGGTGGGGTGGCTTTGCCAACCCCGAAGCTCGACGGAAGCAAGCCAAACAAGAGCAGAATAAAGACGGAGCTATGCTTCTGCTTTGTTTTGCTTGACGAATCTTAAAATTTATGATATAATAAGTCTAAGCTAAATGAAGGAATGGTAACAAAATTGAAACTAAGCAGAAGTCAAAAACGAGAAGGTTCGTTCTTGTTGTTGTATCAGTCAACCCTGAATGACTCGTCTATAGATGATATAGTCAGTGCTAATGTTGAAGAGTTCGAAATGCTCCTCGGTGGTGATGAGGTGATTGTTTCTACTGCAAAATTAGCCCTCGATAATACCAAAAAAGCTGATGAAATCATCAACAAATACTCACCTAAACGAAAAATCGAACGTATTTCAAAAATCCCTTTGTCGATTATGCGTTTAGCATTGTACGAGATGGATTGTCTTCCAGATACAGGCGATGATGCGCTCCCAGACAAAGTCGCAATTAATGAAGCGATTGAGCTTTGCAAAAAATACGCTGGCGAAAGCGACAGTAAATTCATAAGCGGGCTACTTGGTAATTACTATCGCGAAAAACATGGTGGAAAATTTGAATGAGCTAAATGAATTGAATGAATTTTCAATAAATCAGATTAAGTTCACTGTATCAGAACTTAATCAAAAATTCGCTGAACATATCAAAAATGACAGCACATTTTCAAATATTAGCATACATGGCGAGATTTCAAATTTCACTAATCATCATAAGACTGGACATCTTTATTTTACGCTTAAAGACGAAAAAGCCTCAATCGGCGCGGTGATGTTTAAGTGGAGTGCTAAAGACTTATCTTTTACCCCCGAAAATGGTATGAAAGTAACAGCCGTCGGCGATGCGAGCGTGTATGAGCCAAGAGGACATTGTCAGCTTAGAATAAACTCTATGCAGCCAGAAGGTTTAGGTGCTTTGTATATCCAGTTTCTACAATTGCGCCAGAAATTAGAGTCCGAAGGGCTGTTTTTACAGAAGCGAACACTTCCTAAAAACCCGAGTAAAATCGCAGTCATTACCGCTGAAACTGGTGCGGCTTTACAGGACATCTTGAATATATTAGGAAGACGCAATCCACTCGTAAAAGTTTTGCTTTTCCCTGCTTTGGTTCAAGGGGTAAACGCACCAAATTCTCTGATTTTTGCATTGTCAAATGCACAGAGTTCAGATGCTGATGTGATTATATTGGGTAGAGGTGGTGGCTCGTTAGAAGACTTGTGGGCGTTTAACGATGAGGCATTTGCACGTTCAATTTACGCCAGCAAAATCCCGACAATCAGTGCGGTAGGGCATGAAATTGATTTCACAATAGCTGATTTTGTGGCAGACTTGCGTGCCCCCACTCCATCAGCGGCAGCAGAACTTAGTGTCAGCGATGTAAATGAAATCTATGATAACCTGAATGTGTTAGAACAAAATCTACACTCAAACTTAATACGAAATTTAGAAGGCAAGTTTGAACGTGTGAACGCTTTTTCGCGCGAAATAGAAGCTAAATCTCCGTTAGGGCGATTAGCGACTTATGAAACGCAATTAGAAACTCTGCAAAACCAAGTTGAAACAACTATTAACACAACCATTTCGAGTAAACGACAAAGACTCATTGCTCAAATGAAACAAATTGATGCGTTAAGCCCACTAAAAGTCCTCACACGTGGATATTCGATTGTTACGAGTGTTGATAACAAACCGATTATAAATGCAACCGATGTAGAAGTCGGTTCTCGAATAAGCGTAAAATTGCACAAAGGAAAAATCACTGCGGAGGTTAAAGAACGCCATGGCTAATAATACAGGCAATAAGATGGATTTTGAACAGTCATTATCAAGACTAACAGAAATCTCCGCTTCTATGAATGATGCTACGTTACCATTAGAAGAATCAGTCAAACTCTACGGTGAAGCAGTAGGGCTGATTGATATATGCAAACGCAGAATCGAGTCCGCTAAACTTGAGGTTGAAAAAATTACGAGCAAAAGCAATTCGGATAATTCAAATGTTCAGTAACACCGCAGGGCAAAGCTCTCGAAGAGCAGGTTTTGCCTGCTTGACAGAGTGCCCTGCACCCCTCTTTTGCTTCGCGCGCGTGAACCGATGCGGAGCATCGGGGTATTACACCCGAACTTTCAAATAAAAAGAATAATGAGAGCGCCTAATGAATAAAACTACAAAAAGAAGTACAAGCCCTAATGGAACACTAACAGATATATTAGATGAATATAGGGCAATAATCGAAAAAGAATTAGAAATAGCATTAACAGGAAACAATGCAAGGTTTACGGTCGAAGAAGCGATGAAATACAGCACACTTGAAGGCGGAAAACGAATCCGCGGGGTATTAGTGCTTGAGTTCTGTCGGATTTTTGGTGGTAAATTAGAAAAGGCAACCCCAATAGCTGCAGCAATCGAAATGATTCAAGCGTTTTCTTTAATTCACGACGATTTACCTTGTATGGACGATGATGATTTCCGCCGTGGGAAACCATCATGCCACAAAGAATTTTCGGAACCAGTAGCACTACTCGCTGGAGATGCACTTTTGGCTAATGCGTTTAATACCGTTTCAGCGACAGCGTTTTTGTCTAAAAAAGAAGCAATTTCTCACAAAAACACTGTATTGGTGATGTCGGCGTTATCAAATGCTATAATGGAAATGGTGAGAGGGCAACAACTCGATATGGATTTTGAAAGTGCTAAATCAAACACGCTTGATGAAGACGCTATAATCGGGATGTATAATCGGAAAACGTGTGCTTTGATTAGCGGTGCGTGCGTTTGTGGGGCAATTTGTGCAAGTGCAAGCGACAAAGACATTCATAAAGCTAAAAGTTACGGCATAGCACTCGGCTTAGCTTTTCAGATGACTGATGATTTACTCGACTTGGAAAACGAAAGCAAAGACAAAAAAACTTTTGCAACTTTATTCGGTGCAAAAAAAACAAACGAAAAAGCTGACGAGTATACCGACATGGCACTAAAAATCGCAAAAAGCATTCCAGATAGCGAATTTTTACAACAATTAGCGACAATGCTGATTAAAAGAACAGTTTAAGGAGATTTGTTTTGATAGAATATTTTAACGCTAATGCACTATGGGCTGTACCTATTTTCAGTTTTATTGTTGCACAGCTTCTAAAATATGTTGTGTATGCAATCCAATACAAAGTGTTACGAAAAGAAAGGCTTATGGGGGCTGGCGGAATGCCATCATCTCACTCATCAGGAGTATGCACGATGATGGTTATGATGGCGAGAAATTTTGGTATGGATTCGCCGTATTTTGCACTCGCTTTACTCTTTGGTCTAATAGTTATGTATGACGCTGCAGGTGTTCGTAGAGCGGCGGGGCTTCATGCTAAGGTGATTAACGTATTAAAAAAGAGCATGGATGAATTGGACGGAAACACAGAGCATAGCACAAAATCTAAACAAGACGCTCAGCAAGAATCGCTCAAGACAGGCGACCCGCGTATTCACGGTCGAAGAGAGGAACGACCACTCAAAGAATTTGTTGGTCATACTCCGTTAGAAGTAATTTGCGGAGCGATTCTCGGAATCGGAATTGGATTTATGTTTACATAAACCGATTTGGTGAAATTATGTATAAAATATTAAACAAAAACATCTCGCATGAAAAATTGAAAAATCTGTCAGAATCAGAACTAAAACTACTCTGTAAAGAAATTCGTCACTTTTTAATTAAAACTGTTACTAAGACTGGGGGGCATTTAGCTTCTAATCTCGGAATAGTTGAGCTTAGTGTTGCAATCCACAAAGTTTTTAAAACTCCTATGGATAAAATCGTATTTGATGTAGGACATCAATCGTACACACACAAGTTGCTTACTGGAAGATTTGAAAAATTTCACACTCTGCGACAAAAAGATGGAATTTCAGGATTTCCGCGACAAGCCGAATCTGAGCATGATGCTTTTATCGGAGGACATTCTGGAATTTCGATTTCAGCGGCACTCGGCATTGCTGAAGCTAATCGCAAAAACGGCAACCCTCGTAAAACAATCGCAGTGGCTGGTGACGGTTCGTTCACCGATGGTGCAATTTACGAGGGGCTTAATAATGCTGGAAAAAGCAATGCGAATCTACTTGTAATTCTAAACGATAACGCTATGAGCATTTCAAAAAATACGGGGGCAATCGCATCATACTTATCTGGACTTAGAATCAGTAAAAAATACCATGTGGCTAAATCAGATGTCAAGAACTTCCTCGAAAAAAGCAAGACTGGGGAGGCTGTTAGTGATGCGGTTTCGGCGACTAAACGAATGGTCAAAAACACAGTGTATTACAAAAACTCTAACGGGAATATATTTGAAAATCTCGGCTTCAAATATTACGGACCGATTGATGGACATAATCTAGACGAATTGACTAAGGCCTTACAACAATGCAAACGAATTAACGTGCCTTGCCTTATTCATGTTAAGACCAAAAAGGGCAAAGGATATAAGCCAGCCGAACATAATTCAGGGGCGTTTCATGGACTACAGAGAACTGTATTAGAGAACGCAAAAACAGAAAGTTTTTCACAAGTTTTTGGTCGTGAGATTGCCGCTTTAGCTGAAAAAGACGAGCGTATTCTGCTCGTTTCAGCGGCAATGAAATATGCGACTGGTAGCAATATTTTTAACGACCAATTCCCTGAACGTTTCTACGATTGCGGAATTGCGGAAGGTCACGCTGTGTCGTTTTCATCTGGGCTTGCTTCACTACCTGAGTTTCAGAGATACCTACCAGTATTCGCTGTGTATTCGACTTTTTTGCAACGCGGATTTGATAGGCTATTACATGATTGTGCGATTGAGAACCAACACATCGTCCTCGCAATCGACCGTGCTGGCGTGGTTGGTGAAGACGGCGAAACTCATCAAGGAATATTCGATGTAGGTTTTCTTTCGCTTATTCCGAATTTTACGATTTTTTCGCCGTCTAATGCCTTGGAACTAAAAGTCTGCTTACGAAAAGCACTGTATGAGGTTGAAGGTCCAGTCGCAGTGAGATACCCACGCGGACAAGCCGAACCTGGTGATTACGTCGGCGAATGGAGATTGATTGAACAGGATTCGTCGAAGCTAATCTTGACGTACGGTAGAATGTTTCAAAATCTAAAACTAAAATGGGCGAATTCTAATTATGATTTACTACAATTAATAAAAATCAAGCCGTTACCTGACGAGGTATTTGAAGTCGCTTTAAATTATAAAGAAATTGTGTTCTATGAAGAAGGTGGTGAGCGTGGAGGAATAGGCGAAGCGTTCCTGCTCGAACTAATCCGCAAAGGGTGGCAGGGGCGTTATGATGTAAAAGCAGTCACCGATTTTATCCCTGCTGCTGATATAAATCATCAGTTATCTGAAATTCTTGGCGAACGCTCGTGATGCTCATCGTGTTGTGATTCTCGTAAATGTTCGTGGCGAAATTCACGTGATTCTCGTAGATGTTCGCATTCAAGAGAACTTCGATGCTTGGACTCACAATAGTCTTTACAGAACGCCTCACGTTCACGACATTTACGTTCGTGAAATTCCCGCAAATGAAAACGCCTTCTCTCAACCCGTGCAATTGCGTGAATCGTTTCAGTGAACATCTGAAAAAGGCTCGCAAGCACTTCGATTTCTTCAACCGATTTCCCTTTGCAAAGCATAGCAGCCGCCGTGTTAAGCATGGCGGCGAGTTCAGGTGTATCTGGGAAATCGTTTTGAGTACAATTGTCCATATTATTACTCCGCTCGCAATGTCTTAGAAGGAATCAAAAACGACTTTGTGGCACACTTTTTAGAGCCTGTTGAAGAATTGCCACAGCTCCATTCAAGTTGTACAATATTAAGCCTTACAAAACGCAATAGTTTTGTTGCGGTTTAATATTATGATATGCGGAGGGTTTGTGAAAAGACTTGATAAAATTATATACGAAAAAAATTTAGCTAAAAGCAGAACCTCTGCCGCTGAATTGATTTCAACTGGTAAAGTAACTGTTAATGGCGAAACTTGCACTAAACCATCACAATTAGTATCCGAAACTACAATAATTGAGCTTTGCGGAGAAATGCCAGAAAGCTTAAAATATATCTCACGCGCGGGACTAAAACTCGAACACGCACTAAATAGTTTTGAGGTTGATTTACAAGGCAAAATCTGTTTAGATGTAGGGGCAAGCACTGGCGGGTTCACCGATTGTATGTTAAAACACAGTGCATTCAAAGTCTACGCTGTAGATGTTGGGACTAACCAGTTAGACGATTCTTTACGTCACGACAAACGTGTAATTTCTCTCGAACAATGCGATATTAGAACAGTTACGACAGAAATCCCTGAAAAAGTAGATTTTGTAGCGGTTGACGTATCGTTCATTTCACAAAAACTGATTTTGCCAGAATTAAAAAGATTCATTTCACCAAAAGCGACTTTAATCACACTGATTAAACCACAGTTTGAGCTTGGTAAAAAACATACTGGCGTAATCACTGACAAAAAGACTAGAGGTGAAGTAGTGGATAAAGTTTCTAATTTCGCAAAAGATTGTGGATTTTCGGTAAAAGGTTTGATTGAATCACCAATTTGCGGAAAATCCGGCAATCACGAATTTTTGATGTGGCTAGAGGTGTGAATCTGTGAAAATCTATGTATTTACTAGAGAAAAAGGCAAAATTTATGATTTAGTAACTAAACAAATCATAAATTCTCCTTTAGAACTCAGTCTAGTTGACGACGTTTTAAATTGTGATATAGTCATCACAATCGGAGGTGATGGAACGATTTTAGAGGTCGCCAAAGAAGCAGCTGAATTGGAAAAACCACTGCTCGGAATTAATACGGGACGGCTAGGATTTATGGCGAATCTCGAAACGAGTGAGCTTACCTCCCCCCACGAAACTGACTGGTTACAGAGGCTCAAAAACTCTGATTATTCTATTAGTGTACGAATGCTCCTGAACGTGATGGTCGATAACAAAAACTATACTGCGTTAAATGATGTAGTGCTTCATAGAGAAGCTACTTCTCGTCTACCTGAATTTGCGGTTTTTCGAGGAAACCACGAAGTCTTAAAACTCCGTGCTGATGGAATGATTGTGACGAGCCCTACTGGTTCAACAGCGTATTCATTATCAGCGGGCGGTCCTATTATCCAGCCAGAGTTAGAGTGCTTTATGGTGACAGCGGTATGTCCACACACCCTATTTAATCGCCCGATGATTTTCCCAACTAATACACCTCTCTATGTTCGGACTAAAAATGTTTCAGCAATTGTTGATGGTTACGTTGTCGCTGAACTTACCGTGGAGAGCGACATAACAGTCTTAAAATCAGATGCTTGTCTGAAACTAATCGACATTGATGGGAATAGCTTTTATAATAGTATTCATAATAAATTGATGCGTCCGCTTAAATAAGAGGGTTATCAAATGGTAAAATGGGGTAATATAATGACGTACTCGGAGATTATCTCTAAACGAATTCTTTTTCTGTGCAACGAGCGCAAAATTACGGTCAACAAACTTGCCACATTATCTGGAATGAAGCAATCAACTCTTGAAAATGTCATCAAATGCAATACAAATTCGCTTGATTTTGGGCTCAATATATGGTATAATTGCTTTAATACAGTACAATTGCAAGGAGAGTAATTTATGCTGACATGGGACATAATCCAGTCAAACGCTGTGGCTTTCTCGAAGAAATGGAAGGCTATTGACGGAAAAGAACGGCAACAAGCCCAATCATTCGTTCGTGAATTTTTGGGTGTTTTCGGCATTGACGACCCGCTCCAGAGTGGTGAATCAGAGTTTGAATACACCATCAAAGGCAACTACATCGACTATCTTTGGAAAAAGCAAATCGCCATTGAGATGAAAAGCAAAGGCAAGGACAACGACCTCAAGAAAGCGTTTGTGCAGACACGCGAGAAGTATATGCCGCATTTGTCAGACGATGAATTTCCTGATTTGTGGATGCTGTGCGATTTCGAGAATATTCATATAACTCGGCATTCCACCAAGGAGACTTTCAAGTTTAAGACTGCCGACCTCCGCAAGCATATCAAAAAATTCGCTAATATTGCGGGTTATGTTACCGAGCGGATTCGTGAAGACCAACTTGAACTCAACGTCCGTGCCGCCGAAAAAATGGCGAAGTTGCACGACGAACTCGAATCGCACGGTTACGAGGGCAACGACCTTGAAGTCTATCTTGTGCGACTGCTTTTCTGTATGTTTGCAGGCGATACTGGAATTTTTCCGCAAGATAATTTCTATCATTACATCAAGAATTCTAAGGATGACGGCAGTGACCTTTCGCACAGAATCTCCGACTTATTTGAAGTTCTGAATATGCCCGACGAAATTCGTGCGAAAAAGAAACTGCTCTCTGACGAACTGAAAGCGTTTCGATACATCAACGGCAAGCTGTTTGAAACTCGACTTCCGCCTGCTGATTTTAATGCAAAAACTCGGAAACTCCTGCTTGAATGTCGTGAGTTTAACTGGAGTGAAATTTCCCCTGCAATTTTTGGTGCGATGTTCCAAGGGGTCATGGACAAGACAAAACGTCGAGAACTCGGTGCACATTATACAAGTGAGGAAAACATTCTAAAGCTGATTAATCCGCTGTTTTTGGACGAGCTGTACAAGGAATTCGAGCGGGTGAAAACTGACCCTATTGCACTTGACAGATTCCATGACAAGATTGCAAAGCTTAAATTTCTCGACCCTGCCTGTGGGTGTGGGAATTTCCTCATCATCACTTATCGTGAGTTGAGATTGCTTGAACTCGAAATCCTAAAAATGAAGCAGAATAGCGGACAGTTGCAGCTTGATATGCACATGGAAAATCTGCTGAAAGTTAGCGTGGAACAGTTTTACGGAATTGAACTCGATGACTTCGCTTGCCAAATCGCCACCGTCGGAATGTGGCTTGTTGACCATCAGATGAATCTGAAAACGTCGGATTTGATTGTCTCGTATTACGCACGATTGCCATTGACGAGGAGTGCGACTATTGTTAATGGAAACGCACTGCGCATTGATTGGGAGAGCGTTGTTTCTAAACTTCAGCTGAGTTATATTTTAGGAAACCCGCCGTTTGTTGGCTACTCTTATCAGAGCGATGAACAAAAGGAAGATGTAGCATTACTGACTAAAAACAAGAATTTAGATTATGTTACGATGTGGTATATTAAGTCCGCCGATTATATAAAAGACACTTGTATTAAATGTGCGTTTGTTTCGACAAATTCCGTGTCTCAAGGTGAACAAGTAGCTATATTATGGAAACCGCTCATGAAAAGCGGAATTTATATAAACTTTGGAATTCCAACTTTCAAATGGAGCAATGAAGCCAAGGGAAAAGCGGCTGTTCATTGTGTGATTGTTGGGTTTAGTTACGTGAAATCAGAAAACGACCTAAATCCGTATTTAGTAAAAGCTCCTGTCGTTTTTATCGAAAAACGAAGAAAGCCTTTATGTAATATTCTTGAAATGCAAAAAGGAAATATGCCTAATGATAATAAAGGGTTACTTAGCAACTATTCAACTGCACAAAAGCATGAAATCATAAAAAACCACCCTGAAACCAAGAAATGGTTCCGAAAATTCTTGGGGGCAGATGAATTTATCAATAATATTGACCGTTGGTGCTTGTGGCTAAAAGACGTTTCGCCAGCGGAAATTCAAAAGTCTGCTTTCATGAAGGATATTTTGGCAAAAGTCAGAGACTGTCGTGCCAAAAGCAACAGACAAGCCACACGCGAATTAGCTGAAACACCATACTTATTTGGTGAGATACGACAACCGATTACACCATATTTGCTTATTCCTGAAACCTCTTCGCAACGACGAAAGTATATTCCTATTGATATTTTATCAGCAAATGTTATCGTTAGTAATGCAACTTTTTTTGTTTCGCAAGCTGATTTATACCACTTTGGCATTCTCACCTCGTCTGTACACATGGCATGGATGCGGACGGTATGCGGGCGACTGAAAAGCGACTATCGTTATTCAGCTACGCTCGTCTACAATAACTTCCCATGGGCAAAAGTTAGCGATTCGCAGAAGTCGGCGATTGAGAAGTTGGCACAGGCTGTTCTGAATGCTCGAGCGGAGTCGCCGAATTGCAGTCTGGCTGATTTATATGACCCGCTTACCATGCCACCAGAGTTGCTGAAAGCTCATAAGGCTTTGGATAAGGCGGTGCTCAAGTTATATGGATTTTCGGCGAATGCGAGTGAGGCGGAGATTGTGGCAGGGCTTATGGAGAGGTATCAAAAGTTGGTGGAGGGGTGAGATTCCTATTGAAAATTCCGATAAATATACTGTGTTAAGTGTTAAAGGCAATATTGAATCAAAATAAGCAGTACAAATGACAATTCATTAGGATTACTACTTGAACCATTCCGACTATTAAAAATCTCAAAATAAAGATAATCGGGCATACTAACCATAAAAACCCAAAGGAGTTCATGGTCATATGGCTACACATCACATACAACTCAAAAACAGCATAGGGTTCACTGATGAGATGATTGAGTGTCTACAAACTGGCGACCAAGTTCTGCTTTCGGGTGAGATTTATACTGCACGTGATGCCGCTCATAAACGAATGATTGAGTTACTCGATTCAGGCAAATCACCCCCGTTCGATTACATAGGGCAGGCGGTTTATTACACTGGACCTTGTCCTACACCACCGAACGCTGTAATAGGTTCATGTGGTCCTACCACGAGTTGTCGTATGGACAAATATTCGCCAAAATTGATTGAATCGAATTTGCGTGTAATGATTGGCAAAGGCGAACGTAACGACAAAGTGTTCAAGGCAATCAAAAAACATAAAGGGGTTTATTTCACGACTGTCGGAGGAGCGGGAGCGTTGTTGTCGTTATGTGTCAAAAAAGCAGAAGTAATCGCTTTTGAGGATTTAGGGGCAGAATCTATTTTTAAGCTCACTGTAGAAAAAATGCCACTTACTGTTGCAATTGACTCACACTAACACGTCCATAAAACACAGCACACACCAAAGTAGTAATCGGAATTGCAAGGAGAATGCCAATGCTACCTATAATAGCTTGAAGTAATTCAACTGCCACAAATTCACCGCTCAAAAGCATTCCGAGCGTGTCGGTATTATAAACATATAGAAGTAAAATTGTTGACAGCGAACTTCCGATATAAGCTAACACAAGCGTATTAGTCATAGAACCCATAATATCCCTACCAATATTGATTCCAGACTTGATTACCTGCCTAAAAACCAAATGATTAGATTCAGATTTAAGCTCGGTGAGTGATGATGCGATTGATACCGCAACGTCCATAATCGCACCTAGTGCACCGATTACAATTCCCGCAAAAATCACACCCCTTAATTCGATTGGATTTTCTTCATGAACACTCCATAAAATCAGAGATTCACTATCTAGCATACCAGACATTTTTAGTATAGCATTCATCGAATAAGCGAGTAATCCTGCTGCCAATACTCCACCGAAACACCCCGCAGCAGCAGCTAACGATTTTTTATTTACCCCATAGATTAAAAATAGAGATATAAAAATCAAGAACAGCGAAACTATGATTGTAGTGGCATAAATATTCCTCCCAGTTAAAATTGCTGGAATTAATACAGCAAAAACCACAGCACAAGTGTAACCGAGGGAAACAATTGCGTTTAACCCTTTAATATTTCCGAATAGTAGCATTAGTGCCACAAGTACAATTCCGAGAGCGAGAATTGGGCTTGTTCTCGAATAATCAAGGAAAACCCATGCGAACTCATGCTCGTCTAACACTACAAACACCCTGTCACCAACCTCGACTGGTTCTACCGGAGCTGAGAATGCCCCGTCAACAAGTTGTCGTGCAAATAAGGACTGTCCACGCCTCAACGTTTCACCTTCTAACACTGTGCCTTGAAACAATATCGAAACGTCGTATTCATTACTCCATTCGTTTGATTCTTCGAGAATTTCGATAATTTGTGTTACGCGAATTTCTGCAAAAACGCTATTATTATGCTCGTTATTTTGAAAAATGTTTTCTATGCCAGCCGCTGCAATTCGATTGCCGATTAAAAGAAACATCACGGCAAAAATCACCACCGCAAAATGGATGGCGATTTTAGTTATATTAGATTTAGTGAAAATCGAACTCAAATAATTTTTCATGCTACTTTTACAGTTCCCCCCTACTTTTTGCGGTCAAGTAAGCATTGATAAACCCATCTAAATCGCCGTCCATAACAGCGTTGATGTTACCCATTTCGTATGACGTTCGATGGTCCTTAGCAAGGGTGTATGGCATAAACACATATGAACGGATTTGTGCCCCCCATGCGATTTGTAGCTGTTCACCTTTAATGTCAGAAATCTTATCAAGATGTTCACGTTCTTTAATTTCGATTAGCTTGGATTTTAGCATACGCAATGCATATTCACGGTTTTGATTTTGGCTTCGTTGCGTCTGACAACAACAAACAATCCCCGTAGGTTTGTGGATTAAACGGACAGCAGAACTCGTCTTGTTGACTTTCTGACCGCCTGCACCAGACGCACGATAAAACTCAGTTTCAAGATCATCAGGGCGAATATCAATCTCTACACTATCGTCTATTTCAGGCATAACTTCAACGCTAGCGAAGCTAGTATGTCGCCTTCCAGACGAATCAAATGGAGAAATTCGCACCAAACGATGCACCCCATTTTCAGACTTCAAAAACCCGTAAGCATTTAATCCTTTAATCAAAATCGACGCACTTTTGAGCCCAGCTTCCTCACCGTCCAACATATCCAAAAGCTCAACCTTAAAATTATGTCGCTCACCCCAGCGAGTATACATTCGGTACAGCATCAAAACCCAGTCCATAGCTTCAGTTCCGCCAGCCCCTGAATTAAGACTAACAATTGCGTTCTTGCTATCATATTCGCCTGTGAGCAAGGTTGACAGCGTCTGCATTTCAAGTTCAGACTTAGTCTTTTCGGAAAGTTCGCGAATTTCTGTTAGCATGGCTTCTTTTTCAACAGCGTCGCTCTCATCGTCCAATTCCGCCCCAAGTTCGAGCATAGTAAGAACGTCATCAAAAGAAGTTTTGAGCTTTTCATAAACATCAGTGGTGTTCTTCAAATCGCCGAGTTTTTGCTGAATTTTTTGAGCTTCTTCAGTGTCATTCCAAAAGTCTGACTCTGACATTTTTCCTTCGAGTAATTCTATTTCTTTTGAAACGCTTTCAAGATTTAAGGCTTTTCCGAGTTCATCAAGTCGTGGTAAAAGTGATTCAAACTCTAAACGCAATTCGTCATATTGTAATATCATATCTATTTATTACTCCCTGTAAATTGAAAGATGCCCTATTTTATCTTATCTACCAGAATTTCTAATCGACATACGTGCTTTTTTAATGTCAGATAAACTATGTGCATGGAGTTCTTCATTTTTAGCGAGCATTTGGTCGATATAATCATTAGTGGTATTACGGAGTTCGCGCGATTTTTGTTGAGCCGCGAGCATAATTTCTTCCGCACGAGCCTGTGCCAACCGTGTGATTTCTTGATTTTTTACGAGTTCCCTCGCACGTTCTTCGGCTTTCCTAATGATGCGGTCAGCTTCACGCCGAGCATCATTTTCAATGCTTTTAGCTTCTCTAACGATTTTGCGTGCTTGTTCTATTTCGCGCGGGAGATTAGAACGAATTTCATAAATCAAGCTATCCATTTTTTCTATGTCAATCAAACTTTTCTTTCCACTAAATGGAACAGCAACAGCTCTATCAAGAACATCACCCATCATATCAAGAGTATTTTCTATATTCATTTTCAACAACCCTTTCCTTATTATTAATTATTTTTGTTCAAGCACTCTTCGAGCTGTAAACTCTTTTGCTTTCATTTTTATATCGTCAACTATTTTAGGTGACACATATGCACTCACATCTCCACCGAACATTGCTATTTGTTTTACGGCACTTGAGGAAAGAAACATACTCGCTACATTTGCAGTCAAAAACACAGTTTCAGCCTCATGAAACATATCACGATTTATTAGTGCCATCTGAAATTCATACTCAAAATCAGACATAACCCGAAGCCCCTTGACAATCACATTAGCTTTACAATTTTTGAAATAATCAATGAATAATCCGCTGTGTTCATCAATTACAATATTGTTGTCAACCTTGGAAAGTTGACGAGATAAACTCCGCTTCAAAAAATCCACACGTTCATTTGGAGAAAAGGTCGGTGGTTTTACTGGATTAGTTAAAACTAATACTATGAGCTTATCAAACAATTTCGCCGCCCTTTCAATAATGTCAATATGCCCATAAGTCACGGGGTCGAAACTACCAGGGTAAATCGCTACTTTCAATGTTACTCCTCTCCATTCATACGAATGTCAACTTTTTTAACTTGTCACAACTTTTGCCTATAAATCGTGATTGCAATAGTTCCATAAGTGAAATTTTTGACGACTTCAAAACCGTCAACTTCTTTAGGTAGACAGAGTTGCTTTTCATGTTCGCAAACGATGAGTGGGTTCTTGTTTTTTGTGTTCATTTTCGGAATTAATATCGGTAGTGTTTTTGCAATCAACCCTCTTTCATATGGAGGGTCTAAAAACGCTATATCGATTTCGCCCTTCAATAATTTCAAAAAAGCATGATACGGGAGTTTGTCAACTCTAAAAGGTTTAATATATTCGCCGAATTTTTCAACATTTTCAAAACAGCCGAAATTTTCAAGTTTTGCGAGATTAGATTTTACAACATTCACCGCTTTGAAATTATTATCGGAAAAATAAACAAATTTTGCACCTCGGCTAAGTGCTTCAATTCCAAGTTGTCCCGAACCCGCAAACAAATCAAGAACAACTGCATCTTCGACATCAAACTGGATTGCAGAAAAAATCGCTTCTTTAATTTTATCAGACGTTGGTCGTGTTTCATTGCCAGATAAAGTGTTTAAGTTTACACCTTTAGCTATTCCAGTGATAATTCGCATATGCTATTTTCCTAACTAGCTTCATATCAAACCTAAAAAGGTTTACATTCGATTTTACATAGTCTTAACAAACTCAAATAGTACTTGTGCTTTTTCAGAACTTAGTTTTGCAACACATGAGAGTTCTTCAAATGTTGCAGACTTAAGTGCTGTCTTGGTCTTAAAATGTTTCAAGAGAAGAGTAGCTTTAACTTCGCCGATTCCTGGAACTTGTCTTAACGATAAATCAAAGCTGGATTTCTGATGCCTCTCGCGTGCAAATGTAACTGTAAATCTGTGAACTTCATCTTGTAATTTAGTCAAGAAAGTGAACACTTTCTTATTAGCCTGAATTTGAATTTCAGTACTTTCACCTTCACGGTTTGAAGTTGCAATCGCACGCGTTCGATGTTTAGAATCTTTGACTAAACCAAAAAGATTTACAGATTTTCGGATTTTATCATTTGAATCGGATTTCGACAACCCATCAAAGTTTACACCAAAACCAAGCTCTTCAAGTACACCTTTAACAACCGAAACATGACCTATCCCTCCGTCAACTAATATTAGTTGCGGTAATTCCAATCTGTCGTCATCTGATTTATATCGACGTTCGATTATTTCGCGCATACAACCATAATCATCAAGTCCATCTACTGTTTTAATGGTGAATTTACGATAATCTTTTTTGTATGGTTTACCATCACGATAAGTTACCATTCCGCCGACTTTCACCGATTCACCGATATTTGATATATCAAAACACTCAATACGTCTCGGGAGTTCTGTCAACCCGAGTAGGTTGGCGAGTTCTTCAAGAACTAATGTTTCTTTTGTGGTTCGTCCGAGTTTTAATGCCAGAATTTCCTCAGCATTACTCCGTGCCAACATGATTTGTGATAAACCCTCCCCGCGCTTCGGGATTTTTAGGGAAATTTTCAGATGTTTTTCGAGTAGTTCCTGGTCAATGATTTCACTTTCAATGTAAACTTCAATAGATTTATCTAAATTTCCGTCTATCCTCGAAGAGTAATATTCCAATATAAAATCACGCAACATTTGTGATTTTTCATAGACATCACCAAGTTCAAAACTTTGTTTGTCAACCAATCTGCCGCCTGAATATTTTACCACCGCCACCGCAGTCAACCCATCGTAGTTTACAAACATTCCGATTACATCGTAATCTGTCAACTTAGAAGAGATTACACTCTGTACAGTATCTGCACGTTTCATCGCCGCAATTCTATCACGAAGGCGTACAGCTTTTTCAAAATCGAGAGCTTCTGCAGCTTCATTCATTTCATTAGTGAGATTCGCAATGCTCGCCTTGCTACCATTTTTGATATAATCAACCGCCAAATTAACAATGTCAGAATATTCATCTCGAGAAATTGTGCCTTGACAAACCCCCATACAACGCTTGATTCTATGATTTAGACATGACCTTATTTTCCCAAAACTTTCCGGAAATTTTCGATTACAAGACGGCAAAAGAAATATTCGATTCGCATCTTCAACTGATTGTTTTACAAAAAATCCTCCAACATAAGGGCCAATATATTTTGCTTTTTTATCATCAGCATTTAAAGTATATTGCAATCTCGGATACTCATCTGCAGTGATTTTTACATAATTAAAACCTTTGGCATCTTTCAACAAAATATTGTACTTCGGGCGATACTGTTTTATTAAAGACGTTTCTAAAACAAACGCATCGATTTCTTTTAGTGTCACTATATAATCAAAGTCGCGAATGTGTTCAACTAATTTTGCTGTTTTACGGTCACGTTTAGCGTTACCAACAAAATAGGTTGACACTCGATTCTTGAGGTGTTTTGCCTTGCCAACGTAAATTACTTTACACTTAGGGTCGTCATTTGAGCGATTTTTCATTAAATAAACCCCTGGTGTTGCTGGAAGTTTAGAGCATTTTTCTTTTAAAAAATCAATCTGTTCATTCATAACCACGACCTCATATCCAAAAGTATTCCTCTTGACATTTAACGCAATATGTGATAAAATTATTAAACAATAGAAACTAAAGGAGTCTTACTATGAAAAAATCGTTCTCATCTCTAATAATGGCAGGCTTGATATTGTTCGCTGCCTGCAGCCCTAAACCAGACACGTCTGAAAATAGCAGTACAGAAGGTGATATCCACATTCTCACAAATGAGTCTGAATCAATTCCTGACAATGAAAACACCTCCACAGAATCTGCGATAATTCAGCTTCCACCACCAATTTTATACGGAGAAATGAGCCTCGAACAAACTCTCTATGAACGACGCTCGCATCGAAATTTTGCCGAAACCACTCTCACCAAAGAACAGTTGTCGCAACTTTTATGGGCAGCATACGGCATTTCCGAACAAACACAAAATCTAAGAACTGCACCATCTGCAGGGGCGTTATATCCTCTTGAAATTTATTCAATCATCGGAGAAGTTTCAGGCATATCCGCAGGTGTGTATCGATACAACCCATTAGAACATCAACTTATTAAGGTTGTCAGCGGTGATGTGCGTTCTGAGCTACGAAGTTCTACTTTTGGAAACCAACAAATGGTAGAAATCGCACCACTAACAATCTTCTACACTACTGTATTTGAACGTAGTACTGCACGTTACGGCGAACGCGGAATCATGTATACTCATATGGAAGTAGGGCATTCCGCGCAAAACGTATACCTACAAGCAACAGCACTCGGACTCGGAACTTGTGCGATTGGTGCGTTCCATGAAGACATCGTGAGCGAACTTCTTCAACTCTCCGAAAACGAAACTCCGTTATATCTGTTACCAGTCGGGAATTTGGAGTAAACTAATATTGGTTTACTCCAAGCCGAATGCAAGCAATTCCCCACCAAAACCGTAAACCAATTCGAGTTTACTTCTCGTTTTCATCAATCAATTCGTTTAGCAGTTTTGAGAGTTGCTTGTCAACGTCGATGTCCTCACCGAACTGACAAGTTCCTACCGCCTTATGACCACCACCACCGTATTTAAACATCAACTTTCCAACGTTTACATTACTTGTGCGGTTGAGAATCGAATACCCAACAGCGACCGCACAACCTTTTCCGCCTTTACCATCGACTATCCAAGCAGAGATATTTTCTTCTGGATATAGACTATAGATAAGAAATCGATTTCCGGTGTAAATCGGGTCAACACCTCGCAAATCGGTGATGATTACACCAGATTTTGTACGCGTGTGTGCTGCAACCATTTTTTTGAATTTTTCAGTCTGGTCATTATAAAGCTCAATTCGTTCAACAATATCTGGCATCGCAAGAATTTCCGCAGTAGTCATAGTGCGACAACTCACGAGGAGTTTTTCCATTAGCTGGTAATTACTTATAGAAAAATCACGAAATCTCCCTAATCCAGTTCTCGGATCCATTAAAAAACCCACTAAAATCCAACCTTCAGGATTCAAGATTTCTTCTTTGGTGAGTTGCCCCGAATCAACTTTATCAACAGCTTCCATTAAATCATCAAACTGCGGAAAACGTTCTTTCCCACCGTAATATTCATAGATAATCCTTGCACAGCTTGGAGCACTACGGCTTTCGCCTTCGTATTTTCCTTTATATTCGTTACGCTCATATTCAGACGAGTGGTGGTCGAACCAAAGACCACAACCTTCTACAAATGGAACGTTTGCAAGACAATCATTTTCAGTGACTGGCACTAATCCATCTTGCAAATCTTTTGGATGTGCAAAGGTGTAATTATCGATAATTCCTGCTTCGAGTAACAGTGCACCACATGCGAGTCCATCAAAGTCAGAACGTGTAATCAAACGCATAATATCATACCTCTATAATAAATATTATTAATCATTGTAGCATAAAAAAGACAATTTGTCAAGAACTTTCATATAAAAACGATGTAAACTTATTTCGTTTCAATGTAAACTAATTTAAGTTTACACTAATGTTTTATGCCAGTTCAAAGTCAACTTGTCCGAGCGGCACGCTGCAACCAATACACTTGACAGTCACTTTATCACCAAGTGTATACCGCATTCCAGTCGCCGAATTTGCGAGTGTAACACCATTTTCAATCGTTGTTTCGCCTGTCAACCCCGAGAACCTGTCACCGCTTCTAAACGAAACACGACCCTCGACAGTGTTCTGAAGCATCACAAAAACACTCGTTTCAGTGACGCCAGTGATTACGCCCTCAAACACTTCGCCGATGCGACTTGACATATATTCAGCAGAGTAAAAACCATTACAATCTCTCTCAGCGTTCACCGCTTTCATTTCAGCAAAAGTGGATTTAATCGCAGATTCATGAGCGAAATTTTCGTGCTTTTTATTAGGTTTACCACTCTTGACGTAGTCGGACAAAATCCTGTGAATGCTAAGGTCTGGGTAGCGACGAATTGGGGAAGTAAAGTGTGCATATTCCTTCATCACAAGCCCAAAATGCCCAAGCGGTTCATCAGAATACTTAGCTTTCATCATTGAACGCAATACCGCCATATTCACCACAGCAAATTTATCACCGCTAAACGCCTCCAGCTTTTTTGCCACTTTCAAAGCGTTCGATAAACTCTCAGCAGTAGGCTTAAGTTCAGGTACAGCAATCCCGAGACCTGCAAGCGTTTCAGAAAGCCGAGTAAGTTTTTCGGCCACTGGTGCTTCATGAACACGGTAAACGAACGGGAACTTTTTTTCCATAGCAAGCCGAGCCGCAGCGTTATTCGCAAGCAACATAAATTCTTCGATTATACCCTCAGAAATTGCATCTTCACCCGAACCCCGCCTTTGAATATCAAGACAATCGCCAGTTTCAGGGTCGCAGATAATTTTGCTCTCCGCTGACTCAAGCGATGGCGCACACCTACCCTCACGATTCTTTTTTAAAATATTGGCAAGCTCATACATAACTGGTATTTGCTCAAAGACTTCTGAATACTTTTTATATAATTCGCTTGGAATATCACTCTGTCTTTTAGCGACTGTTCCAGCCTTTGTCATTTTTATGTTCTTTAGAATCTCGTTGATTTCGCTGTAAACACCCTGAACTCGTGAGCTGATTATGCTTTTTTTAAACTCAAAGTTCTTTAATTCGCCACTTTTGGCAACTTCCATTAAACAAGAAAACGCAAATCTCTCGACTTGCGGATTAAGAGAACAAATCCCATTAGAAAGAGCTTTAGGGAGCATTGGAACAACTAAATCAGCAATATAAACACTCGTTCCACGTGCGAACGCCTCTTCGTCCAACGCACTCCCTGAACGGACGTAATGCGACACATCAGCGATATGCACACCGAGCCTATATCCACCTCTAACACGTTCAATGCTAATTGCATCGTCAATATCTTTGGTATCAGCACCATCGATTGTAAAAATCGGAACATCACGCAAATCAAGTCTATTTGGAATTTCTACACTATCTATTTCTTCACCGCAAGAGCGTGCCTCTTTTTCGCATTTGCGTGAAAACACTGTAGAAATTCGCTTTTCTTCTAAATACGCTTCAACACAGACTCTTGCTTTTTTTGAAGAACCATATACTTTTTCAATTTTTGCGATATGATGGTGATGTTTATCGCCACGAGAAACAATGTTAAAACTCACCTTATCGCCGAGTTTTAACGCCTCCAAGTCTACATCATCCACTAATTTGAGCGGATACCGTGAACCAAAACTGTCTGGTGATATGCCGATTTCCTGCTTATCGTTGTACTCATCGAGAACAACTGTCCCAGTTAACATATTATCGCTAGGTTTTATGACTTTGGTGATTCTAACTTCATCTAATCCCCCCGGTTCGCGTGGAGGGGCGTGTTTCACAAATTCGACAATATCGCCAGTAACAGCACCCTTCATATCACGCCCAGACACAAAATATTCGGTAAAATCGGGAGCGTTATCAGCTTTTCTTATAAAACCATGAGTTCGCACAACACGCATAACTTCCCCAGTTAGTACCAAAGCGGCATTAACGTTTTGATTACGCTCCGCCGCTTTTGAGTTATTATTTTTTGTGGACTTTGAAGCCTTTCCCGATTTTCGAGCTTTTACAGACTTGCCAGACTTTACAGATTTTCGAGGCTTTTTAGGCATTACTCGTCACCATTAGTGCCGTTATCAGATTCACCGCCATTAGTGCCGTTATCAGATTCACCGCCGTTAGTGCCGTTATCAGATTCACCGCCGTTAGTACCGTTATCAGATTCACCGCCATTAGTACCGTTATCAGAGTCACCGCCATTAGTACCATTATCAGAGTCACCGCCGTTAGCGCCGTTATCAGATTCACCGCCGTTAGTGCCGTTATCAGAGTCACCGCCATTAGTGCCGTTATCAGCAGGCGCTGGTCCAGCAGGTTGCTGTTCACCTTGATGCCCAGTGCCTCCGTTTGTTGCGTTTTCAGTGTCTGTCGCTTCGTTATCTCCCAAGCGTGCAGCAATCAAGTTTACAGCAATCGCCACACTAAAGAAAAGTACCGCTAATACAGTTGTGCCTTTTTTGAGCCTTGCTTCTTTTGAACGACCCATATTTCTTTGATAATAGTTATCAGACCCCTGCCCAGTAATCGACTGTGACATTCCTCCTTTTTGTGCCCCTTGAAAAAAGACGATTATTATAATCAGTATACAAGATAAAATCAATAAAATCGCACTGACAATTTCAATTGTACTCATTTTTCGTTATTCCTCTCTTTAGTTCCTTGTGTAGTATAGTCAAAATTTTATACCACCGTTAATTATACCTCAAAATATATGAATTGTCAATACTTTTTGAAGTTTTTTGAAAAAATATTTTTTCAACCACCCCTGATAGGAATCGAACCTATAATTAATCCTTAGGAGGGAACCGTTATATCCATTTAACTACAGGGGCATACTTAGGGCAACACCACACCAACCGCTTACACGCTGGAATTGTGTGGTATTGCCTTGGAACTATTTCCCTAAATTATCTTCAACCCATTTAGCTGCCAAAAGTGGCGAAAGTTCAAAATCAATCGAAGTTTGTGGAGTCGAAAACGCTTTTCCGTGTAATCTATCCAAACCAAATACTGGGATTTCATGGGTGACACGTGCAGTATAACGAATGCTACAGTGCAAAAACTCTGGCGAAATAATTTTGGCAGAAACTATTTCTTTTAGCCATACAAACGGGTTCATTCCACCAATTGCAACATCTTCAATCACCCACCCGTTAGAAGCGTGAGCATCGTTAGCACACATATACAACGAGAAATTCCAGACTTTTTCTTTCTCTATTTTATCGGCAGTTGAAATGATTTCTACCAGAAAATCTTTAAACACAAAGCTGTTAATAGTTTCAATTTCAGCTTTGCAGACTGGACAACAACCACCGTATCCGAATAGTTTGTGATTAACATCTTTTGCAAAATAATTGCGATAAGGATTCTTGAAAGCGTGATTTTTAGAAATCGTAGAAGAAACAGTAGAAGTGTTTTCGGAATTTTCAACATCCTCACTTGGCTTAACCGAATCAACCAGTGATTTTAATCGGCGGAATTCTGTGCGAAGATACTCAAACTCCTCACTCGTGATTTCGGGGAGAGGGCGATTATAGTAAGGCATCTGGTCTGGCAAAACAATGTTAGGGCGAACATTTTTAACAAGTGATTGTGAGATAAGCCCATGACATTCACCAGTCAACAGTTTTTCGATTATATCTGCAAATTCTGCCTTAGTACAGTCATCACGTAAGACAACCATTCGCACGATTTGCCCATCGAATTCTTCAGGAATAGCCTCATCCGCTTCAATCATCGCCAAGAATTTATCGCCAACTCCGAGTAGTGCAACTTTGTCAACCCCTAAAGGCGATACAAACAAACGTGGCAAAATATTTTGCACGTCCTCAAGATAAACATCTTCATTTTTTAACAGTTTTTGGATTGTGTTAGCATCGAACGAATATTTTACTTGCGAAATCGGGAAATCAAACCGTCTGCCAAAAAGCATTCCAGTTTCAATCATAGCGTCAATATCTCCAACGATTTCATACATCTGTGAGTTAGTAATCCTGCTCGGAATAATAAACTGATTCCCGTAAACAGAGAAACGATATTTTTTGTTCACATCAAGAGAAAGCGTAACTTTTCCGCCCTGTGATTTTATTTCTTTAAGAAAAGTAATCGTATCTTTACCAGAAGTGAACACGTTCAAAAGGGCTTTTACAGTATCACCAAACGCCCCCGCCGTATCAAATCTATGACGACGTGTCTGTAATGTTTCGATTGCGTTTCTAATATTTCCAACTTTGATTTTAGAAATGTCAACCGTGTGTGTTTCATCGCTATCTCCATCCCTTGAAATGAATAACTGATAATATTTCATAGTGACTCTATAGTCTTCATCAAAAGCATCGTCCATAAAAGCAAAGACGGATTCAAATGCGTTTTCATCTTCAATGAAATTGCCTTCACCGAAAAAGCGGTTTAAAGCCATGCCAACAATGCTATTAAATCCGTGTCGCAAGTTATAATCCTGCAAACCCGGTTTAACTTTTGATTCTACGATATAAGTCCCGCTACCACGTACAAATTCATAATAAAACTCACGCCCTGAAACAAGTGAATCTTTTGATTTAGCAGGCTGGCTCTGCTCTACTTGTTCTAACGCAATATCAGATTTTGTGTTAGAGTCTGATTCTGAATTAGCCTCCCACTCATATACAAGGCAGAAGGTTCTATCACCCACGCCATTTGCATGAGGCAACTGAGCAATCATCTTATTGCGTTCGCCAATGATATATTTATCATACGCTTCACCCGAATGATGTTCCTCACCAGAAACGCCACCTTTTTCAGAAAGATACGCCGTTTCTTTGAGTGCAAGATAAGGCACTGGTTTAGCCTCATTCGGGAACTGGATTGAAATGTTCTCCTGAAAAGTATTCTTTAAGTTTTTAACTAAACTTGAACTCACAATAAAGTTTTTAATAAACTCAAAAGCGTAAGATTTTGGTCTAAAAGCATATCTGTCTTCACCTTCCGATATCGCATTGGGGAGCTTGAAAATATCTAAAATAAAATAATCACTATACGCTTCAATAAGGTCTTTTACGCCTTTTTCCACCATATTCGCCACGATTTGCTCAGAATCGGCTTTAATTCCAGTCCGGTGTGACGTTATATAGTCGTTAGAAACGCTTATAAAAAACGCAGATAATTTCTCATCAATAATCCGTTCACTCGTATCGGCTTTGATTAAACCAGTAAGCTCATAAGTCGAGAAAAAATTATATTTCTGCATGAAAACACGAACAATACTCTGGCGTTTAGATGCAGCAACCGCAAATGGAATTAGATATGAAAACCCTTCCTGCTCATAACAAATAAAGTCAACAACGCTTTTATTATCTTGGAAAAAACGTATGATTTTATTAGGGCTTTCTCTGTTTTCTTTGTTTTCACCAGCATATGAAATTTTATATAAAGTCGCAATTTTACCTTTGTCCATAACAGCAATGTTAAAAGTTCGATTAAGTTCTTCCACATCTTTTTCTTGAACATTCATCACCTTTTTACGATTGAACGCAAAACAAAGCTCAACCAGATTGATGAAATCACCTTTTTTATCACCTAAAGTCATAAAATTGTCTTTCATACGCTCATACTGTTCTGGTAAAACTTTTATATTGATTTCGGTGCCTTTTACAAGTTCGCGCAAAAGGTCAAGCTCGGTGATTTTAAGTGTACCATCTTGATTTTCGATTTTGAAACCAAAATTGTTAGAACGCATAGTAAGCATTTGTGTATTCATGAACACACTTTTTGCACCTATACCAAAACGACCTTCTTTATATTTGTCGATTTTATTACGTCCAAAAGCAAGATAGTATAAAAACTGTTCCATGGTAAATCCAATTTCGTTGTAAGACAAAGAAATAATATTGTCTTCTTTGAAATTTACGATGATTTTTACATCTGGCGTGTCGTAAAAACAGTCAAACGTGTTTTGCAAAAGCTCCCTAAACACGCTTTCAAAAGGATAGTCTTTAACACTTACAAGTGCGTTAAAAGATGTTCGACCGCTAAACATATTGTTATAATAAGCAATAAAAGGTTGGCTGTCAAGATTACCTTCAAAAATTTTGCGTTGTAAAAGTTTGAGAGGACCTTCCATACCTTCTTTATCGCCGTTAGCGTGTGCCTGATAAAAGTCACCTATTACTTCTGGTATAGGCTTTTCAACATATCCCATATCATGACCATGCCTTTCTCTGTGTTATTTCGCAAAACGAGAGTTGCAGTGTCGACGGCTTCGCCATCGAGCAGGCAACTTGAAGAGCAAAACGAGAGTTGCAGTGTCGACGGCTTCGCCATCGAGCAGGCAACTTGAAGAGCAAAACGAGAGTTGCAGTGTCGAGATAACCCACTACAGCGAAGCAAAGCTCCGCTTTCGGGGCATACTCTTGTTTTACCTTGCTAAATCACACCATTATTATAGTCGTTCATAAATTCTCTAAGTTCTCTTTTATTATCTTTGTGCAGTTTGCAATATTTCCATATGTTATACAAAGTAGGAGTTTTGAGAGCCTCGGGTAGCTTTGAGAGAACTTCACGAACTGGCGGATATTCGCCCGATTTAGTTTTTGAAATCAACCTTTCAAGTTCTGCTTTTGCCATTTGAACACCTTTGACAATTTCGTGTGACGAATATTCACCAGTCAGCTTTTCTAAATTGTTTGAGTTTTCGACGATTTTCGGAACATCGCTTGCTTCTTCATAATAAACATATCCGCTTTTGATTCGGTTAAGGCTTTCTCTAATCTTTTCGTGTAGAATGTCAACCTGTTTTGCACTTAGATTTTCATTTTTCCCGTTTTCAAAAAGCAGTGTTTCAACTTCGAGGAGGCGGGATAACTTCTCTAAAAGTTGTTCGGCATAAGCGGCGGATTTTGCCACAGTCGAAACCAGCCCTCTATCAGCGATATTGTATTCCACACCGAATTTTTTTACACCTCCTCCACCAGATTTTAAATCAAGCAAAGTTTTTGAGATATATTTCTCAGCTTCAGGAACCCAGAATAACACGTTTTGAGTAGGGATTTTTGTTTTGATACATTTGTGTAATTGTCCGAACATAACTTTAGCCAAAATTCGACCATCAAACTGCATTTCTTTGTCAGCAAACATAATAAACTCTTCAGGAATGAGGAGATTTCCACAACCTGCACGTGCTGTTCTGAAAAATCTCCTCTCTAATTCAGCTGGATTTTCTGGATATTCATAATTGAAGACGTGAGTGACCTTTCCCATACCATGATAATGCTCACCAATAGAATCAGTCGCTAACGTAATTCGCCCTACATCTTCGTTTTCGCCACTGAACCTTAATTTCAAGAAACGGCTATCTAAAACTGAATCAGTACGAGTCAAAATCGCATTTTTGTCTTTTAATTCTGGATAAACAGCGTTTAAAACTTTTGAAATATATTCAAGCGTTTCACCAGCAGTAAAGTATATAACAGCGTTATTACCCTCATTAACTAAGACCGTATCGAGCTTTGTGAGAAAAGCATCCAGCTTAGCATCAGCTTTTCGTAATGTCTCAACATCTTTTTGATTATACCGTACGTGCCAATATAAGTTCTTGAGTTTTTGAGGAGCCTCAAACTCCTCAAAAAGATTACCGCCATACGTATAATAAGGAACCCCGCTTTGAATATCAACAATTCTATTTTTATCAGAGAACATATCACTGTCAACCTCATACTCACAGATTAAAACATTAGGGTGAGTAGTGTTCAATTTCCCGACTGTGTAATAACGAGTGACTGGTGTTTCTTTAGAAAACGCAACTATTTTTTCGTCAATAACAAGCTCACTAATCATGGATTTTTTTGACTCGTCATACAAAAATGCTTTAAGGAACGCCTTCAAAAGTGGTAATGACGCAATAACACCATAATCGTTAGAAAAAGGACACGGTGCAAATACGAGTAGCTGATGCGCCTTGTTCTTGCAAGCATCATACCCCGCAAAATCCGCCCCATCGGTTGCGAGTGCAGCATCAATAATCATCAAATCCCATACAATATTAGCATCAGTAACAATCCCACTTGGAGGTGGAGTTTTAACACGCCTCTGACTATCAATACCTCCAGCCTCGCCATACTCACTCGACACGTCAAGCTCTTCCGTAGTCGCAGGGACTGTTGCTTTAACTCTGAGGCTTTCTTCACTAACAATCATCAAATTAGAAGTAGCCGACGAAAAGAAAGCAACAGTGCTATCCGTACCAGAGATAAACTTAAAGTCAGCCCCGATTCCAGATAAAAGCGACGAGTACCACTTTTGCATGAGGGACTGTGGGCAAACAATCAAAATATTAGGTTTTTGATTTTCGCTAAGCACCCTATGAATACAAAGCTCCGCTTTGTCGACTTTTCCGTTACCAAATTCATCGAAAATCAAAGCATAACCATACTTATTTAGCCTATCGCATACAGATAGGTTGTACGGGTTCAAATCTACACCCTGGCAAGCGAGCCATTTCAAATCACTCATAGCTTTTTCCTTTTTGTTGAATTTCTTTTCTTGTGATAGTCGTTTAACTTGAAAATCTATAATGGTTTGCGATAATTTTTGGCATCAGACAAGGCAATTTTTGTACGAATATTCGCTAATATTCAAACAAAAATTAACGTAGTATGGTGTCAAAAAGACCAAAAAACTTATGGATTTTTATGTTAATCGACTATATAGTCGCTTTAATTCAAAAGTGAGTCTTCCCAATTAGAATTAGGCTTCAGCCCAAACAGTTCTGCAACAGTAGGTGCAACATTAGCGAGACCCCACTTTTCTTCGCCACCATCTTTTAGCTTAACCGATTTGTCACAAACGATAAACGGAACAGGGTTTAATGAATGTGCAGTTCTTGGTGCAAGCTCACCCTTTTTGTTTTTCTCGAACATTTCATCAGCGTTACCATGGTCAGCAGTAACTAAAAGAGTAAAGCCGTTCTCGGCACAGGCTTTTTCTAATAGTGCTAAAGATTCATCAACCGATTCAACACCGATTACAGTAGCTTCAAGGCTTCCGGTATGCCCTACCATGTCACCATTAGGATAGTTACAGCGAATAAAGTCATACTCACCAGATTTGATTGCGGCAACCACGTCATCGGTAATTTCTTTTGATTTCATCTTAGGTTTTTGGTCAAAGCTGATGTTATCAGACGGGATTTCTTTATACGTTTCAAGCGTTTCAGAAAACTTCTCACTTTTGTTTCCGTTCCAAAAATAAGTCACGTGTCCGAACTTTTGCGTTTCAGAAACAGCGTATTGGCGAACGTTATTTTTCACCAAAAGTTCAGAAAGCGTTCCAGTAATTTCTGGTGGGTTTACAAGATAAAGTTCTGGTAGCTTTAAGTCCCCGTCATACTGGAGCATTCCCGCATACACGACATCTAGTTTAGCTCCTCTATCAAATTTGTCAAAGCTATCGAATGTAAACGCCATCGAAAGTTCAATTGCACGGTCGCCTCTAAAGTTAAATAAAACTACACTATCACCATCGACGATTTTGCCAACTGGTTCCGCACCATCAGCGATTACAAAAGGCGGTAAATCCTGGTCGATTATACCCGCTGTTTCGCTACGGAAAGTTTCAATCGCTTCTTTAGCAGAGGCAAAAGCACGACCCTCACCTTTAACATGAGTCTGCCATCCACGTTCAATCATAGGCCAATCAGCTTCGTATCTATCCATAGTGATTTTCATACGCCCGCCACCAGACGCAATTTTTGCACTAAAACCACTGTCATTTAATTCAGCGATTACAGTTTCGAGTTTTTCGACATAATCAAGTGCAGAAGTTGCAGGGACATCACGCCCATCAAGTAGAATATGCACACGAACTGTCTTAACACCATCAGACTTAGCACGACAGAGCATATCAAACAAATGTTCAATATTAGAATGCACATTACCGTCTGAAAGTAATCCAATCAGATGCAAAGTGCTATTTTTATCTTTCGTATTACCAGTGATTTTTTTCCAAGTATCAGAGCTGTACATCTTACCACTTTTAATCGATTCGTTCACAAGTTTTGCACCCTGTGAATAAATCTGACCACACCCTAAAGCATTGTGACCAACCTCAGAGTTACCCATATCATCATCAGAAGGCAGACCTACCGAACTTCCATGTGCTTTTAATCTCACGTGTGGGAATTCTTTATGAAATCTATCGAGTGTAGGGGTCTTTGCTTGTTCAACAGCGTCACCCACTCCTGTTTTTGAATATCCAATACCGTCCATTACTACTAATAAAACTTTTTTCATTTTCTTTGATTTATACCTTTCTTTTTATGAGTATGTACTCCCCCATTCAGGGGGCTGTTGTCACCCACTAACAGCGGCGTTAATAATAGCCTTGAAATCATCAGCAATAAGCGACGCTCCACCGATTAGTCCACCGTCAACATCTGCTTGAGCGAGTAGTTCGGTAGCATTTTTAGCATTCATGCTTCCTCCATACTGGATTGTAACAGCATTAGCGACATCGTTTCCATGTAATTTCGCAATTACAGAGCGTATAAATCCACACGCTTCGCCAGCCTGTTCCGCAGTAGCAGTCTTTCCAGTTCCGATTGCCCACACTGGTTCATAAGCGATTACAGTTTTCTTAACTTGGTCAGCAGTGAACCCTGCCATGTCCAATTTAATTTGTCTTGCAAGAACTTCTTCTGTAATACAAGCCTCACGTTCTTCCAAAAGTTCGCCCACACACATCAGTGGGATTAGACCAGCATCGAGTGCCGCTTTAGTTCTAAGATTAACTGTTTCATCAGTTTCACCAAAGTATTGACGGCGTTCGCTATGACCGATTACGACGTATTCTACTCCGAGTTCTTTAAGCATATCAGCAGAAATTTCACCAGTAAACGCACCATTTTTCTCAAAATGAACGTTTTGTGCCCCTACTTTGATTGCAGTGCCTTTAGTAACCGCTAAAGCAGTTTCGAGGTTAGTAAACGGAACACAAGTTACTACAATTACATCGTTATTCGCCGAAATATCACTAAGCTGTTTTAAAAGTTCGGTTGATTCTGAGCGAGTTTTGTTCATTTTCCAGTTGCCCGCAATGACAACTCTGCGTAAATCTTTTTTCATTAATTTGATTCCTTCCTTCGTAATTCCCATTTTTGCAGTTCATCAATTACTGCTTGAACGTCTTCCTTATCCATTGACGCTTGTGCTTGTGCAATTGCAGCATCTAAATCGCCTCCAAGTGCTTTAATCATATACATTGACGATAAATTTACTTTTTTTGTGTCGCGAATTTCAGATTTGTTTGCCATACAATCACCTCCGATACTTTTCAAATGTTCTACATCAGATGTAAAACAAAGCAAAACGAGAGTGCGTCCCTACGGGGTGGCTCTGCTACCTCGTAGGGATTAGCTTGAAGAACGCTTGCTTCAACGAGTTTCGAGGAAGCCAAGCTTCCTCTTGAACTCTTATTTTGCTTTCGTCAAGCAACCTGCTCGTGGCATAGCCACGACCTGTTGCTCTTGTTTTGCTTTCGTCAAGCAACCTGCTCGTGGCATAGCC
>JGI24703J35330_11748793_pt1 | contig 36604 bp, 27 predicted proteins | sample TergutNt197P1_FD_35330 | JGI IMG/M metagenome (IMG submission 35330)
GGGTTAACCAAGGCGTACGCACTTGGGCCACCGGTGAAGGCATGCCTTCTTGGGTGCACGGCAGAACTTATCCGGTTATTGAAATCAGAACACGAAATGGTGTTAGAGAGCTACTTTTAGGGAGCGGCATCAATTCTTGGATCAGGCAAACCGATGTAACAAGGGTTTAAAACGTCAAAAGGAAGTGAAATTGATCAAGAGAGATCAGTGATTCACTTCCTTTTCTTTTATTTAGATTTGATCAACGTACCGCTGTTTTCTCTTGGATCGAGGCCTACTTTCGTAATTGGGCTTGTATTTATCCTTTAGTTTAAAAGATGACCCTGCTCCCAAAATTCATCGTCGTAAATACGGACTGGTGCGGTAGCTAGATTAATCGATAATAGTCTGGAAATTTCTTCCGGTGATTCTTTAGCTCCATTTCGCAACCATGATTTCACCGTGGCCAGCATTCCTGAAAAAACAAATCCTTGTAAGTAGTTTAGTTGATAAGCCTCTCCCGGAAACTCTACTTCAACGTTGGCACTGATCATGTCGCAATAAATATCCCCTAATTCTTCAATAAATTGAGGTCGCCCATTCTTCCCAACCAAAATCGTGGTAATATCACGTCGCTCATATAAAAACTTCATAACTAACAGACAAGACGTTTCAAACATTTGTTGAGTTGCCTTGGATCCGTTCATTCCGTCCCGTGGTGTTTTCTTATGTCCTGCCCTCATTCTTAACATCTCACCCATTAATTCCCGAAAAGAATCCTTAATCTCCCCCTCGACCTCTTCGATGATGTCTTCTTTGTCCATAAAGTGATGATAAAAAGTTCCACGGTTAATTTCTGCCCGCTTTGCTAGCGTCGAAACTCTGATTTGTTCAAACCCCATTTCGTTCATCATTTCAAAGAAAGTTGCAATAATGTGCTGCTTTGTGCGATCTGTTTTCCCTGACATACTCGTTTCCTCCTCAACAGTTTAACTTTTTCTGTCCCGTTATTGGACAGTTTTTTTGTAACTGTTTAACCATTCAACATTCTGTTTAAAATTGATCATTGCATGAACTTCTCGTACATATTACACTATCCATGTTCAAAAATCAACACGTTGTTCAAAATCATTCGGACACGTTCATTTGGAGGTTTATCATGATTACATTTAAAAACATTAGCAAATCATATGACGTTGGCCAACAAAAGGTTCATGCCTTAAAGGACGTCAATTTTACCATCGAGAAAGGTGAGCTGACTGTGGTACTTGGCCCGTCTGGTTCTGGAAAAAGTACGATGTTAAACATCTTAGGTGGGATGGATCGTCCGACCAGTGGATCAGTGGAATTCGATTTAGATGACCTTACAGACTTAAATGATAAAGAATTGACCAACTACCGCCGGGATGTGGTCGGATTTGTGTTTCAGTTTTATAACTTAATTCCAAATTTAACCGCATTAGAAAACGTTGGGATCGCTGCTTCTCTAACTGGGAATAGTCATGAAGCAGACGTTGCTTTAGAAAATGTCAATCTTGCCCTACGCAGAAACAACTTCCCTAGTCAGCTATCTGGTGGGGAGATGCAACGGGTCGCTATCGCTCGTGCTCTGGCGAAAAAGCCACAGCTTCTACTTTGTGACGAGCCAACAGGTGCCTTGGATTCTAAAACTGGGATCTCGATTGTGACGTTGTTAAAAGAGGTCGCTAAAACAACAGAGACGGCGGTGGTATTGGTGACCCACAACGCAGATTTTGCCCAGATTGCGGATAAGGTGATTCGTTTACAAGATGGTGAGGTTAAGCACATTGAGGTAAATGAATTGCCTGTGTCTGCAAGCGAGGTGACTTGGTAATGAAATTCTTAAACCGTAAATTAGGACGGGATCTCCGTCGCAATTGGACTCAGTTTTTCTCTGTCTTTTTAATGGCAACGTTAAGTGTTCTCGTCTACGTCGGATTAGAAGGGGTTTGGTACGGCATGCAGACCAGCGTTGACGACTTCATCGATGAAAGTCGGCTAGCAGATGCTTGGATTCATGGGAGTTACTTAACCGATGACGATTTAGAATACGTGATCGATCTAGAGGATGTAGGAAATGCCGTCCTCCGAACACATCTTCAAGTCACAGGAGACGTCGCTGGATTTCAGACTCATCTCCAACTTGAGACACCAGGATCTGAGGCATTTTCTAGACCGCGAATTGTCGATGGTGCAGAAATTTCTAATGAGCTGGACGGAATCTGGATCAATCTAGAGCACGCTGAAGTTCATGGACTAAATGTCGGAGACCACATGGAGATTGAGTTTGGGGGGCGAGTGCAGGAAGTGGAAGTTTTAGGGTTGATTCAATCTGCAGCTCACATGTATTTTACCGGATCAGCGACCTCGGTTGGTCCCAACACAGAGCTTCATGGATACGGGGTCATTCCTCAGGTAACCCTTGATGAGCTGACCGGTGGAATGCTGTTGCCTAATGTAATGGATATTCAGGGTGAGGTTGATGGTTTGCGTGATGCAGCGATCGATCGGTTAGGCGACCGGTTTGTCGGTTATTTTGAGCAAGAGACTAACTTTGCTATCGTTTCGGCCATGCATCAGCCAGGGATGCTACGAGATATCTCTTTTATGTTTGCATTCATTTTCTTATCATTGGCAATCTTGACCATGTATACCACGATCAAACGGCTAGTTGATGCACAGGCAAAGGACATTGCCACGTTAAAAGCACTTGGCTATTCTAACCGATCCATCGGCTGGCACTTCGCTTCTTACGGATTGTCCGTTGGTGGCTTGGGTGCTGTGATTGGGATCATTTTAGCACCACCTTTATCAATCTTTGTTTTGCAAACGCAAGATTCATTTTACATTCCTGATTTAACCATTGGTTACAATTGGACGTCCTTTGTGGTCGCTCTACTCGTAGTTGCCATTTGCACGTTGTCTGCCTTTGGGGCCTCTCGGAAGGCAAGTCGTGGATTGCCAGCGCACTTTTTGCGAGGTAACACGTTGAAGTCAGGGAAGCCGATTTTCCTAGAACGAGCCTCCGGATTCTGGTCACGGATTTCTTTTGGTATCCGATGGAGCATGCGGGATGGTCTTAGTCATCCCGTTCGTCTATTGATGGGCGTTGTTGGTGTTAGCGGCAGTATGGTGCTCTTAATGACAGGCTTTGGGATGGCGGATTCGCTGGACGGCTTGATTGTAAATTCATACGGCGTCGACATGACCTATACCGCACGTCTTCATGTGGATCCAGTTAGCACGATAGTCGACCGAGATAATCTTCAGGAAGAGTGGGAGGGCCAGTGGCTCCAAACGTTGCAATTTAACACCGTAGACTTAGATATAGCAGGGAGTGTCTTAACTGTTTTCGACGACGGCCCGTACGTCAATTTGCTTACATCGGCTGGAGAGCCGATGACATCAGATGGCGTCTACGTGACGGAGGGATTCGCCCGGATGTCAGACTTGGAAATCGGAGACTTGGTAACGATTCGGGTGTCGCTGGACACTGATTTATACACCTTCGAAGTGACTGGTATCGTGTATCCTGCCGCCCCACAGGGGCTCTTTATGACCGCTGAAACGTGGGAAGATGCCGGCGGAGTTTTCTGGCCACAGGATTTATTAGTCGGAGAAAGGTTTGATCAAGAGACTGCAGAAGGCGATCCTCTAGTTCAAAGCGTCACATTAATGGACGATGCTCGTGCTGCAGCACGCTTATTTGTTGACGGCATGGATGGCGTGGTCATGTTGATTATTGTGATTGGGATTATGCTGGTCGTGGTGATTTTGTATAATTTAGGAGCGTTGAATTTTACGGAGCGGACAAGGGATTATGCCACCTTGCGGGTACTGGGATTCCATGTGTCGGAATTGCGCCGGATTGCGATGATTGAAAACGTAGTGACGACCTTGATTGGCTGGGCGATTGGAATTCCGATTGGATATTGGTTCTTGGACCGGTACGTGGACACGTTTTCGTCGGACTTCTTGGTCTTTTATCCAGATCTGTATAACATTAACCTTGTTTGGGCGACGGTAATTGCCATGGGATTCTCGTTAACGACGACCTTGTTATTGGGGAGGCGTCTGAAAAAAGTGGACATGGCAGAAGCGATTAAAGGTGTGGAATAGATGTCGAGAATCTAAACGAACCATCGTAAAAAACCTGAAATCTGAAATTTACGATGGTTTTTTGAGCCATAATAACCTAAAATCATCGTAAAAATGAAAAATAGGCATTATCACGATGGTTTTTCCTCTGAAAACAGCGATAAACCATCGTGGAAATCTAATAAACGAGATTTAGCGATGGTCAAGCTTCACCGGTAGTCAACACCCATCAAAAAAGACAGCGACCGTATTTGATAGCTGTCTATTCTCGATGTCTTGCTGCTAATACTAATCTTCTTGAACTTACATATGGTCTCGTTTGACAGGTTAGCAAGAAGACCAACCGATCGCCGTATGCCACATCATCAGAATACTGAATGGCATATTCGTTCATCAACTGAACAAATGCCGTAAACTCTGCTTCACTAGCAAAGGTTCGCTGTTGCATAAACTCAAATTCCGTTGATGTTATGGAGCGGGTATCAGGGTTAACCAAGCGAACCGATACGTGCCCGTTACTACTTACCACCGAATCCAATTCGAAAATCCATGCAACCTCATAGGCACGTTCTTCACCATCTAATGTGGTGAAAAACAGGTCGCGATTTTCCTCCCAAAATTCATCTTCTTCAAAGAAAGGAAGCTCGGAAAATTGTCTGATTTCTCCATCTTCTCCTAGCCATATTTCACCACTGTCCCAGTAGCGAAAGTTGTGAGCAAACATAAAGAATAAATCCGCCTCATCGATGCTAACGTTATGATTCTGATGGTCTGGCCACACATAAACCTCTCCATCGCCACGCCTGCCGTCACGATTACTGGTCAAGTAAAAATCCCAGTAAGGTTCGTGGCTTCTCCCCGTATAAGCGGTGCCACTCTGATAAATCGGAAAATCGATGACGGTGCCAGGAATTCGAATCCAACCGACAAGGCTAGAATTTTCCTCGTAATAAGGGACAAGCCATTCTGCGTCGCGAACGATAGCAGGCTCCGTAGGAACCTCAGCAGGAATGCGTGCTAGTTCACTGTATGCCTGTACGGGTTCGTCGTACTCATTACCTCTAAAATGCAGGACTAAAAAGCCTCCTGTAAAAAGGCCGAAAACTAAAAAAGCGATAAGTATTCGATGCTTTAGAACGAAGTTTTGTGCGTTTTCCCTCATGCTAACCCCTCCTCTTTTGGATGATCCCAGCTGGTCAGCCACAAAATCTATGTTCGTTAATTGTATCACACAAGAACCATTTCAAACAGAGCTTTTCTTCACTTTAGTTAAAAGTCATGGAATAACTAGTAGCAAAGGTTTTACCCGCATCTAGCAATTGAATGCCTTTTTTGTCTCTCAACTCTCCTGGCTCAAGTTTTGTATCTGCCATCCCGTACCACGGCTCAATACAAACAAAAGGAGCTACTTCGTTTTGGCCATTGATTGGTGCCCAAATCCCAACGTAAGGGAAACCTTCAAAGTTAACCCTGACTTCCATCTCGCTTACCTTTGACCTTAGTGAAATTTCAGATTCTCCTTCTAAAATCAAGGTCGGATATCGCTCAAACAGTTCTTTTGATAAGGGTAAAAGGGAGGATTCCTCTGTTATTTGTACTTTCCCTATGGCTAAGTCCACCAGTCCTGAGTCGTTATTAAAAGCATAAGATTCAATTCCTTTCTTTTGACCCATTTGCAAAACATAATCTGCTAAACTAGGTTCCGTAGCAAAGGCGGGATGGGCGCCAATCGAAAAAGGCATCTGAGCCGTTCCTGTATTTTTAACCTCCCATTTGACCGTCACAGTTTCTCGATCCAATTCATAGCCGATTAGTAGCTCGAAATCAAAGGGATACTTCTTCCGTGTCTCATTCGTTGAAACAAGGGAAAGCCAAATTTTCTGCTCGTTTTGCTCTACAACCTCAAACTCTAAATCTCTTGCCAATCCATGTTGACCCATTTGAAACTCTTTTCCAGAGACAAAATACTTCCCTTCTGCTACCGCACCAACAATCGGAAACAAAACCGGTGACGTTCGTCCCCAAAATTCAGGATTTGCATCCCACAGTCGCGGCTTTTCATCCTTCACAACGCTTACTAACTCAGCCCCTTTTGCAGCAACTTTTGCAACTAATTTATCATTCTTTAATGTGTACATACTGTGTCACATCCTCTCTACTTTGTTACAACCCTTTGTGAATAATCCCAAGAAATGTTCAACATACGCTCAAACATTCGCTAGTTTCCCTATTTCTGGCATTGTATAGATCTACGCCTCATTCTCCGGCTAGGTCTAAATTATACCACAAGCAGGAAAATTGTTGACAATGTCCTCAATCCATGGTATCCTAATCAACAATTATTTAAAAGGACTGGTTCTGATGTTAAGGTTTAACGCAACAAGTAACTATTACTATAGCTATTATTGATACACGTTTGTGTTGTGAGAGATCATGGATGCAAACGGTAATGTTTGTATCTATGATGGCTATTTTGAGCGTTGTTTGCGCTAAGCTACATAGATAAGAGTGAAATCTATGTGGCGACTAACCTTTTAACACAAGGAATCGACGATTTTAAAGTCATCGCTGGATTTTGCTCCTACCTGAGCTTGCTAGTGATGACTTTTTCTATTAGATTCAGAAATTGAGGAGGAATAACATGGTACACGCAGAAAGTAAGAGGAAAATAATTTACGTTCACATTTTGATTGGGTTGTTTCCCATGTTTGTGGGAGGGCATGTCGTTCCCACCATTTATCCTCTAACGGAGGTTGGCATGCAAATTTTAGGGGTCTTCTTCGGAGTCGTTTGGCTCTGGTGTTTCGTTGGCTTTTTATGGCCTAGCTTACTGGCCTTGGTTGCTTTTGGCTTAACGGATTTCGGTAGTTTCGGACAGGTACTTTCCATGTCCTTTGGTCATTCGGTTCCGGTGTTATTGCTATTTTCCATGATTTTATTCGGTTCACCTCAGCACGTAGGCGCGACCAAGTACATCACCCGCTGGTTTCTCACGCGACAGGTATTTAATGGAAAACCGATCGTCTTCGCCTTCGTTTTCTTCTTCGCCACTTACGCCTTGTCAGTGGCAGTTAACGTCACACCGGCTTTGATTTTGATGTGGACGGTATTGTACGGCGTGTTAAATGATCTTGGCTACAAAAAAGGCGATAAGTTCACCTCGCTGATGATTGTTGGTACGTTTTTAGGTGCTATCTCGGGGCAAGCATCTCTTCCTTTTTCTGGGTCGACCCTAGCGATTTTAAGTGTCTTTGAGACGGCAGCAGAAATGGTGATGCCAATTCCCCAGTACATGCTGTTAGGTTTTATTTTTACGGTCTTGGTGTTTATTGCTTATTGCGGAATGATGAAGGTCATCCTCAAGCCAGCAGAGCTGGACAAGGTTGCTAACGTTAACGCTGAAATGTTTAATTCCGATCCGTTACCACCGATGACTTGGTTGCAGAAGGCTAATTTCTATGGCATGTTAAGCTTCGTCTTCTTAATGTTGTTGCCGACCTTTTTACCCGATGATTTTGTGGTGACAGAGCTGTTAGATGGGCTTGGTCCAACTGGGGTGGCGATTTTACTGACAGGTATCATGTGCTTAGTCAAGGTAGAAGGAAAGCCAGTGTTGGATTTTGGAGCGGTGGCAAAGGATAGCGTGAGTTGGGACATTTTCGTCATGGTGGCCGTTGCTATGGCCATTGCCAGCGCTTTAACCAATGAGGCAACCGGCGTTGTAGATGGAATGCTCGTTTTATTTGAGCCAGTATTAGGTGGTCATTCAGCGATGATGTTTTTTGTGATCATGTTGTTGTTCGGAATTTTTGTCACTAGCTTCGCCAGTTCCATGGTGATTGGGATTGCAATTATGCCGGTCTTGGTCGCTTTTGGTACGGTAGCTGGTGCTAATTTACCAGCGGTGGCTGCCACAACCACGTTGTTGATTCATTACTCGATTATTCTACCGTCTGCTTCGGTGTTTGCGGCCATGTTGTGGAGTAACGAGGAGTGGATCTCACGTCGAGACGTTTTTAAGTATGGGGCAGCGATTGTCGTTATGGCGGTTGTGATTGCAATGGTTGCGATTATGCCGATTTCAGGGTGGTTGTTTTAGATAGAAAAGTTTGTCATGGAAGACAAACCAGCGTCTAAAAGTCCATTCATTTGTCTTCGATAACAAACCAGCGTCTAAAAGTCTACTGATTTGTCTTCCATGACAAAGGTTGCCTCGTTATTTGGAAATCTTGTCCCTTTCGACAAATCGTTTGTTTGAGGCAGTTGCGAGAGGATTAGTATAAGGTAATTTATCTCAGATCATCCTTTTCAGGCTAAAAATTATACAAAAAGGATGATTCGAAGCAGAATTCAACCTGGATTCATCCTTTTTAGACCGAAAATACCACGAAAAGGATGATTAGTATTTAAAATCAGCCCGATTTCATCCTTATTGATTTAAAAACTATGCAAAAAGGATGATTGACGCCCCCCCCCAATTAAAGGAGGAATCATCTATAAAACGTATAAATCTCGAACTAGAACAGGTGGAAAGAGAGTTAGAGGCGGTTGCGAATAGAAGAGAATGATCGCACAATCTACGGGTTTGTGGTATGATATTCTCAAAATAAGAGGTCGGTGGTGTGTGATGGAAAAGGTTGAGTTATTAGCCCCGGTGGGACATATGGAGGGGTTGAGAGCGGCGGTGGCAAACGGTGCAGACGCCGTGTACATCGGCGGAGCAAAGTTTGGCGCACGCCGGGAGGCCGCGTTTGATCGCGAGCAGTTAGTAGAAGCAATCCAGTTTGCGCATCTTTATGAGGTCGCGGTTTATGTAACGGTAAATACCACGGTTTTTGATGAGGAGCTTGATGATCTGACCCGTTACATTCATTTTTTATACGCGAGCGGTGTCGATGCTGTGATCGTGGCTGATCTTGGGGTTGCCAGCCTTGTGCGTGAACTTTATCCCGATTTTGAGATGCACTTTAGTACCCAGATGCATCTACATAACGCACCAGCGGCTGGCTTCGCACGTCGGTTTGGAGCATCGCGAATGGTCGCCTCAAGGGAAAATTCTTTGGCAGAAATCGAGGAAATGGTAGAAACCGGCATTGAGGTTGAAGCTTTTGTTCATGGGGCGCTTTGTGTGTGTTATTCGGGGCAGTGTTTGATGAGTAGTATGATTGGTGGGCGTAGTGGGAATCGGGGATCCTGTGCACAGCCTTGTCGTTTGCCTCATGAGTTGGTGGAGCTGGCATCTGGGGAAGTTGTGGATGGCGCTGATGGGAAATATCAGTTGTCGCCACGGGATTTGAAGACGGTGGACGATGTGGGGGCGATTATTGAGGCTGGGGTAACCTCGTTTAAGATTGAGGGACGCCTAAAGTCAGCGGAGTATGTGGCCGCCGCGGTGCGGGCTTATCGCCATGCCACTGATTTGTATTTATCAGGTGAGCAGTTTGAGATACCAAAGCGGATGAGCGATGATTTGGATCAGGTATTTACCCGTGATTCTACAACTGGATTTTTGTTAGGTGAGGATGGTCGTCGTTGGATCGGTCCGGAGCGCCCTGGTCACCGTGGAGTTCTAATTGGGAAGGTTGTCAATGTTAAGGGGCAACGGGCGACTGTTAAGTTGTTGGAGGATCTGCATTTGCAAGATGGACTTAGGTTCATTGCACCATCCGGTGATGAAGTTGGCATGATCGCCCAGAAGATGTTTGTAGATGGGGACGATGTGAAAGTAGCCTCCCCTGGTTTGGTTGATATGCCCTGTCCATTTCAGCCGGAGGTTGGGATGATTCTTTATAAAACCACGTCAGCGGAATTAGCGAAACGAATGAGTGAGGTTCCCCTAGCAAAAATTCCCGTCTACGGCTTCGTGAAGCTTCGCGTTGGTGAGCCTTTCTTGATCGTTGTCTATGAGCATCTGCTAAATGCCATCACGGTCACTGGTACAGGGCCTGTTGAGGCGGCGGATAAGCAAGGTATTGGCGAGGATCGGTTGCGCCAGCAGATGGAAAAAACCGGCAGCACACCTTTTTTCTTCGATGACATTGTTTTTGAAGTGGATGCGGATGCGACGGTTCCGATTTCGATGGTCAACGGCATGCGACGTGACGCGTTAGAGACGTTAGAAGTAAGACGGAGAAATCCTCATTTAGAGCATCGTCAGCCATCAACGGCTCAGGTCGCTGTGCCTACGCCATTCGTTCAAAATGAAAAGCCTCATCTACGGGTCAGTGTTCGTAATTTGGCACAGTTAGAAGTGGTATGTGCCTCATCAGAGGTCGATGTGATTTATTATAAAGATTTCCCAACCTTGACCAAAGCACTGTCCATTGCCGAGTCTTATGGGAAGGTTTTGATTCCACAACTCGAGAGAGTTGTGAGCGATGACCAGGTTAAGGCGGTCGTCGAAACGTTGAAAGATTTGCGTATTTCCCAGGTAATGGCTGGAGAGTACGGGATGCTAGAGGCGCTCCGTGATTCTGGGATTGAGCTGCTAACAGACCAAACCTTCCATACGAACAATACCCAACATGTGGAAGCGCTCCGTCAATTAGGAGTGCTTGGATGTACGGCTTCCTATGAAATTTCTGGCAGACAGCTGAGGTCGTTGGTAAGTCAATCACCTTTATCGACGGAGGTCGTCGTATTCGGGCGAATCCCGTTAATGGTTACGAAGCATTGTCCGGTGAAGGCGGCGATGGAGTCAGGAGCTGGTCCGTGTCGGGATCGTCATTGTGAGCAGACAGCCTTTGGGCTACGGGATCGTAAGGGATGCGTGATGCCTTTGATTCAGACGGGGTCTTGCCTCATGGAGATTTATTCGCATCAGCACCTGATCCTACTTGAGCAATTGCAGGAAATGGTAGCATGCGGCGTGTCTAGGTTCCGGTTGGCGTTCAGTAATGAAACAGAGGATGAAATTCGGGAGGCCATTGGTGCGTTTTCTCTTGGGTTAACAACGGGTAATTTAGATGGGCGGTGGCTAGCCGCCTACAAGGAAACAGACCGATTCACAACGGGTCGACAGGGAAAAGGGGTGGAGTAGAGCGCCCTTCTATGCTATACTGATCCTTATAACGATCAAAACGAGGAGCTGATGCAAATGTGTACAGGGATGAGTACAATCCAAGAAAAACGTAATTTTATGAAATGTCCACCTTTTGAATGGAGCATGAAAGAGAGCGATCAAGCGAAAGGTGTAGCACATCCGAGCTATGAACGTGAATTCACTGGTGAATTCATTGAATTGCCAACCTTTGAAAATGCAGTTGTGACCACTTCTTATCCAGATTTACTCGACGAAAGACGTAGCGAACGGGCGTTTACCGATAAGGCGATGACCCGTGAACAACTAGCTTTCTTATTATGGAGTGCTGGTGGCATTCAGCATTTCCGTGGAAAAGACAACATCGCCACATTCCGACCAGTGCCAAGTGGTGGGGCCCGCCATCCATTCGAACTATTCATCACGGTGCAAAATGTCGAAGGTCTAGAACCTGGTATCTATCGCTACGATCCAACGAAACACGTTGGTGAGAAAAAAGTGACCATTGAACGACTTGGATCACTATTTGATGACTACAGTAGTAAAGTTAGCGATATGTTAGCAGGTCAAAAATGGGCAGCTAAAGCGCCGATTGTTCTTTTCATTAGCTGCATTCCTTACCGTGCTGAGTGGCGTTACAACGATGCTGCGCAACGTGTGATGCTCATTGATTTAGGGCATTTAGGACAAAACTTGATGCTAAGTGCGACTGCTATGGGGCTTGGAAGTTGCTGCATCGCTGCCTTCGACCAGGCGCTATGTGACGAAGCTTTCTCTTTTGATAGCATTGATGAGTATACGGTATATGCCTTACCAGTTGGAACACCAAAGAAAAAGAAAGATTAGGAAGTGACCCTTATGACCTGTGCAAAAGAGCATTGTAATTGTCCTGCCTTGAACTGTAAATTCCACGGGGATTGTTACCCATGTATCATGAAACATAAAAGCAAAGATGCTCTACCCTTCTGCTTATTTGAAGATAGTAACGGCGATAAAAGCTTGGAACATTTCTACCATAAGCTAAAAGAACGCTTTGAATAGATAACTTTTCAAAATATGACATCCAGTTGTCATATTTTTTTGTTATAATGGGAGTATGTTAATTTTGGTGAATCATCCTTTTCAGACCATTTTGAGTCCAAAAAGGTTGAAAAAACATCGTTTCTGACTCGAATTCATCCTTTTTAGCTCACTTTAGCCCCCAAAAGGATGAATTCATCTTAATTTACACTGAAAATCATCCCTCTAAGGCTGATTTTACATCAAAAAGGATGAACTACCTTTTTTCACTGCATTAAAAAGGAGGCTCCACCTATGCAAGCCAATCGCTTATTCGAAATTCTCTACCTACTCCTCAACAAAAGTCGGGTGACTGCTAAAGAGCTGGCCGAACGTTTCGAAGTTTCCACCCGTACCATTTACCGAGACATCGACGCCATTAGTTCAGCCGGCATTCCCATCTACACAGAAAAAGGCCGTGATGGCGGTATCTCTCTCCTCCCCAACTTCACCCTATCTAAATCCATGCTCAATGAAAAAGAACAGCAAGAAATCCTCGCCGCCCTCCTCGGTCTGACCAAAATTCATGCGACGGAAACCGATGCCGTTCTCCAAAAACTGTCTGCTGTTTTCAACAAGTCGGCAACCGAATGGTTAGAAGTCGACTTTTCTAACTGGGATTGGAGCGATGAAGGCCTCTTTGAAGATCTTAAACATGCCATTCTTGACCAACGGATCGTCGAATTCGACTACTTCAGCTCTTACAGTGAACGATCCCATCGTCAGATCGAACCGATCCAACTGTGGTTCAAATCAAAAGCTTGGTACTTAAAAGCCTTCTGCTTAACCCGTGGTAGCATGCGACTTTTTAAATTAACACGGATGAAAAATGTGAGGGGCGCTGAAAAAACATTTCAAGATCGTGGCGATGACCACATCCTCCGTGAGGAACAATCTCCTGAAGACAAATTGAAGAACATTAAGTTGGTGTTAAGAATCGCTCCTGAGATGACTTTTCGCGCCTTAGACGACTTTGATTGGAAAGACCTGGAAGAACAAGAAGATGGTAGCTTTCTGATTTCTGTCATCTGGCCGGAAGGAAATTGGCTCTATTACACGATCCTTTCCTACGGTGAGCACGTTCAAATCATTGAGCCTGAACACGTTCGCAAGATCATCAAAGAAAAAGCGAAAAAGATTTGGGAGCAATTATAACAACCACATCTACTAAAAATGTGAGTAAAGGGGGGCGCTGTGATACGACGCTCCTTTTATCTCACTTTTAATGCATTGGGTATAATAAATCAACTTGGTTATTGGCAGGATTATGCCTTTTAGTCTATTTTTGAAGCATTAGACATAATAATACTAATCATCGTTTAAAAATGCTGATAAAGCACAGAGATTTTTTACCTAGGCAAGGAAGCGGTTTGCACGGTGTACCCAAAAGGTACATAAGCAAATTGCTGACGTAGCATAGGTGAAAAAGATCAAGCTTTAGCTATGTTTTTAAATGATGATTAGTATAAATCCGGTAGTGGGTCAGATCTTCTGATAAAACGCAACAAAAAATTGCACCTCGATGACTCGAAGTGCAATTTTTTTAACTACTTTCTTCCATATGTTGCAAGAATAGCTTTTTAGCTAACGTGTTCAGGCTCGTTGCGCCATGGACTTCAGGATCAAGTTCTTTCGCTAACTCGCTTTGGGCTATGTTAAGTTCAAAGGTGAGTCGTAACACTTTAGACTTAGCCTTTTTCTTCGCACGTTTAGCGTACTCCGTTTGACGGTATTGTTTTTTAGGCATGAAAGACCTCCGCTAGGTTGGATTTTTAGTCTTTTTTGTTTTTCTTTTTAACTAATCCTAATCCAGTAAACGTTAGACCAAATCCACTTAGTAAGGCTGATCCAGCAGACGCACCTGTTTGAGGTAACGCTGGACGACCTGGTTCTGTCGGTCTGGGAGCAGGTATCCTTACCTCGCCACAGTCACAGTCACCGTTTGGATCCGTTGAATCGCAATCACAATCTCCACCCGGTGTCGTTGGGCATTCTTCGTCATCTCCCGGATCAGTTGGACAATATTCGTCTTCGTCTTTTGGTGGCCGAATGACTAAGATAGGTCGTCCATCTGGTCCTTCGCCTACTTCATAAGTCCAATCGTCATCGTACAAACAGACGATGACTTCGTCTGGTCTCACACCTGGTGGGAAGGTAATGACCACTTCGTCATCTGGAAGGTAACCTATTACCGGTGGGGTAATCAGAATGACCCACCGTCCGGTTGGATCTTGGACGAATTCGTAAGTCCAGCCTGGCGAAGCAACGATATCGATGTCTTCAGGGTTAACACCGATAGGTAGGATCACCATTGTTTGACCTTCTTCGCAGACCCATGGATCAGGACTTGTTTCGGTTGGTTGGGTTGGGCTTGTCCCCGTTGGTTGAGTTCCCGTTGGCTCACTTGGATCCGTCGTCGCAGGTTGCGTTCCCATTGGTTCGCTTGGGTCCGTCGTCACAGGTTGTGTTCCCGTTGGTTCGCTTGGATCCGTCGTCGTAGGTTGCGTTCCCGTTGGTTCGCTTGGATCCGTCGTCACAGGTTGTGTTCCCGTTGGTTCGCTTGGATCGACTTCTTCCACTTCGTGGTAAATAATCTCACTTGGAAGGTCTTCTTCCTCACCGTTGACTTCCGTAATAAAGGCTTGGTTTCTAAAGGTCGTACCGTTTGGTGCATCAGCATTGACCGTCGTTGGAATCACTAGCGTAAAGGTCGAGTCGGCTGGTAATGTCCCGATGGTCCATGTTACTGTTTGTCCATCCACCTCAACGATGACACCGGCGGCTGCTAATTGGACTGACGTCATCAAAGTACCGTCGTTGAAACGCCCACGGATCCCTAATTCGTTGATCGTTAAGTGAGCTGGGATTTCATCCTCAACGACGACGTCATTGGCATCAGCTGTTCCTGTGTTTGTGACAACGATCGTGTAATCAATGGTCTCGTTACGGGACACTTCACCAGCTGTGTCAGCTGTATTTCCGTATTCAGGCGTTGCTGTCTTCGTAATGCCTAGCGCCACTTCGATCTCTTCTACTTCGTGGTAGATGACGTTACTTGGAATGTCCTCTTCCTCTCCGTCCACTTCCGTAATAAAGGCTTGGTTTCTAAAGATCGCACCATTTGGTGCATCGGGATTGACCGTTACTGGAATCATCAGAGTAAAGGACTCACCTGCTGGCAATTCGTTAATGAGCCACGTTACCGTTTGACCACTTACATCTGTTCCCACACCTTGAAGCATCAGCATCAATCGAGTCGTCGGGGCATTATCGTTAAAATGACCACGGATTCCCGCTTCATTGATCGTTAAATGGTCAGGGATAACATCCTCTACACGTACGTTAGTGGCCATGATGTTGCCTGTGTTTTCCACGACGATGGTGTAGTAAATGTTCTCAGCACGAGACACTTCTTCAGCCGTATCGGCTGTGTCGCCGTAGTCAGGCGTCGCCCTCTTTTCGATGGTCAACTCAGGCGCAAATTCCTCATCTTCGTCCACTTCGTGGTAAATGATTTCACTCTGATAACGGTCGTCCTCATGATCTTCCATGCCATCGTGATCCGTAATAAACGCTTGGTTGCGGAAAATCGTTCCATTTGGCGTGTCGCTGTTGACTGTTGTTGGGATGACTAAAGTAAATGTATCTCCTGCTGGTAATGTGCCGATGGTCCACGTTACCGTTTGACCATCCACCTCAACGATGACACCGGTTGCTGCTAGTTGAATTGGCGTCATTGGCGTTCCGTCGTTGAAGTGTCCGCGAATACCAGCCCCATTAATGGTCAAATGAGCTGGAATTTCATCCTCAACGACAACGTCGTTGGCATCGGCATTTCCAAAATTACTTACAGTAATCGCATAATCAATGATCTCGTTACGAGACACCTCACCTGCTGTAGCGGCTGTGTTGCCGTATTCAGGGGTAGCTGTTTTAGAAATACCTAGCTCAGCTTCAACCTCTTCCACTTCGTGGTAGATGATTTCACTTGGAATATCTTCTTCCTCGCCATCCACTTCCGTAATCACCGCTTGGTTTCGGAAAATAGTACCATTTGGTGTATCACTATCGACTGTTGTTGGGATGATTAAAGTAAAGGTATCACCTGCTACTAACCTTCCAATCGTCCACGTTACCGTTTGACCGTCCACCTCAACGATGACACCGGCTGCTGCTAGTTGAATTGGCGTCATTGGCGTTCCGTCGTTGAAGCGTCCGCGAATACCAGCCCCATTAATGGTCAAATGAGCTGGAATTTCGTCCTCAACGACAACGTCGTTGGCATCGGCATTTCCAAAATTACTTACAGTAATCGCATAATCAATGCTCTCGTTACGAGACACTTCACCGGCTGTATCGGCTGTATGCCCATATTCAGGCGTAGCCGTCTTGCTAATGGCTAACTCAGGCTCGATTTCCTCCACTTCGTGGTAGATGATTTCACTGGTGATGTCTTCTTCCTCACCGTCCACCTCTGTGATCTCCGCTTGGTTTCTAAAGGTCGTACCGTTTGGCGTATCAGCATTGACCGTTACTGGAATCACTAGCGTAAAGGACGCACCAGCTGGTAATTCGTTGATGATCCACGTTACCCTTTGACCGGTTACATCCGTTCCCACACCTTGAAGGATCAGCATCAGGCGAGTCGTCAGGTCGTCGTCGTTAAAACGACCACGGATTCCCGCTTCATCAATGGTTAGATGATCAGGAATAAGGTCTTCTACTCGTACGTTAGTAGCCGTGATGTTGCCTGTGTTTGTCACAACGATAGTGTAATCAATAGACTCATCGCGCGATACTTCACCTGCCGTATCGGCTGTATGACCATATTCAGGCGTAGCCGTCTTCGTAATCCCTAGCTCGACTTCGACTTCTTCTACTTCGTGGTAAATGACCTCACTTGGAATGTCTTCTTCCTCGCCGTCCACTTCTGTGATCACCGCTTGGTTTCTAAAGATTGTGCCGTTTGGCGTATCAGCATTGACCGTCGTTGGAATCACTAGTGTAAAGGTATCGCCTGCTGCTAACCTTCCGATGGTCCACGTTACGGTTTGGCCATCCACCTCAACGATCACACCGGCGGCTGCCAATTGCACTGGCGTCATTAACGTTCCGTCGTTAAAATATCCGCGAATGCCTAACTCATTGATCGTTAAGTGAGCCGGAATTTCATCCTCAACTACTACATTCACTGCATCGCCATTGCCGAAATTATTCACTTCAATGACGTAGTCGATCTCATCTCCTCGTGACACTTCCTCTGCCGTCTCTTCTGTGTCTCCATATTCAGGCGTAGCCGTCTTCGTAATCCCTAACTCTGCCTCAACCTCTTCTACTTCGTGGTAGATGATCTCACTGGCAATGTCCTCTTCCTCGCCGTCCACTTCCGTGATTACGGCTTGGTTTCTAAAGATTGTTCCATTTGGTGTATCGGTATTCACCGTGGTTGGAATCACCAACGTAAAGCTGGATTCGGCTGGTAACCTTCCAATCGTCCACGTTACCCTTTGACCATCCACCTCAACGATTACACCAGCGGCTGCCAATTGAATTGGCGTCATTAACGTTCCATCGTTGAAATATCCATGAATTCCCAATTCATCAATCGTTAAATGCTCAGGAATCACGTCGACAACAACTACATCAAGCGCATCGCCGTTACCAAAGTTGCTTACGGTAATCAAATACTCAATGTCCTCATTACGAGACACTTCACCCGCCATTTCTTCTGTGTTGCCGTATTCAGGCGTAGCCGTCTTCGTAATCCCTAACTCTGCCTCAACCTCTTCCACTTCGTGGTAAATGATCTCACTGGCAATATCCTCTTCCTCGCCATCAACCTCTGTAATCAGCGCTTGGTTTCTAAAGATCGTGCCATTTGGCGTATCACTATTGACCGTGGTTGGAATCACCAACGTAAACGTCCAGTCTACTGGCAACACTCCAATCGTCCACGTTACCGTTTGACCGTCCACCTCAACGATCACACCGGCGGCTGCTAACTGCACTGGCGTCAACAACGTACCATCGTTAAAATATCCACGAATGCCCAATTCATCAATCGTTAAATGCTCAGGAACTTCGTCGACAACCACCACATCCACTGCGTTGGCTGTTCCGGTGTTTTCGACAACGATCTCATAGTCGATTACTTCGTTACGAGATACCTCACCTGCCGTATCGGCCGTATGCCCATACTCAGGCGTCGCCCTTTTCGTAATCCCTAACTCAGGCTCGATTTCCTCTACTTCGTGGTAGATTACCTCACTACGATAACGCTCGTCCTCATCATCTTCCATATCATCGTGATCCCTAATAAACGCTTGGTTTCTAAAATACGTCCCATTTGGCGTATTCTCATTCACCGTTACTGGGATCATTAAAGTAAACGACTCACCAGCCCCTAAACTTCCAATGACCCACGTTACCCTTTGACCGTCCACATCCGTGCCAACCCCTTGAAAAATCAGCGCCAGACGACCAACCAGTTCATCGTCATTGAAACCACCACGAATTCCTAATTCATTAATCGTTAAATGATTAGGGATATCATCCTCCACCACAACCATCGTCGCAGGTCCAGTTCCCGTATTTCGAACTACAATTGTGTAGTAAATGTTCTCTTCACGGGAAACTAATCCCGCGGTTTCTAACGTATCACCATGCTCAGGCGTGGCATATTTACTAATGGATAACTCCGATGAAGTTGAGTTGTTAATCAGCCAATCACGATCATCCTGACGATCAAAATCCGGCGTCGGTCTAAAATCCTCGTGATTTTCATCAAGGTCACCGGAATGGGCTGTAATACTTGTTACATTGCCGTAACGGTCAACTTGAACTAACCAATAGCCCGTTGGTGTCATAAAACCGTTTGGTGCTTGTGTTTCCACTAAACGATAAGTACATCCAGACCAAAGTCGGGAAAATCTAACTATACCATCTGCATTTGAAGTAGCAGTATGGATCTCTGAATCAGCCATAGCAGGACAAATCGTACCAAATGGAACTCGTTCAAGGGTGAATTCCGCACCTGGAAGTGTTTGTCGAATTGTTTCTCCTTCTTCTAACGTGTTAAAGAATTTGGTGAATTCAAACGATGCTCTGTAATTCGAGACCACCCATGGATCGTCTTCAGACTCTGGCACTGCAAACTCCGGCGTCTCAGAAGTTGTCCCTACGATTGACTCGATAGAACCATCCATTCCAACCGTTACAATCCATTCCCAATAACCTGCTGGAGGCAAAACAAACCCAGGGGGGACATTCGTTTCTCTTAAACTATACGTACCACCAGGTAGCAAACCAGTAAACGTGACCCCACCCGTTGGAGCGGCACTAATTCCAGGTTGTGTTTGACCAACTGTAAAAGTTGACGCGATGGTTGTAAGACGCCCTAACTCAAACGTGACACCTGGTAAAGCGGCGTTTAAATAATCGACTTTTTCAAGTGGGAGTTCGGTTGGGATCATGAATTGACCGGTTGAGGTACTTGCGATGGAAGGGTCGTTTTGGTACATAGGTGGCGTGTTTTCCCTAACGGTAACTCTTACGTTGTATAGTCCAGGTAGTAAATCAAAATCAGCAACGTTGAAGGTTTGAGAAATTTCGCCATTGTCACCGATGCCACTCAAAGTTCCCTCTTCAATAATTGCTCCAGTTTCTGCATTGTAAATAATAAAATCTACGAAGTACTCGTGTTCACGATAAACTGTATTAGTCATTCCAGGCATGCCAGATAGCGTAATCAATTCGTGACGCCCTGTTGGTGGACGACCAACGGTTATCGTATCCGGAGAAATTGGTATATCCCCTTGACGCTGAGGTCCGCGGTAGCCAGGATCTTCAGTGTCCTCAATTAGATAGCGGTGTGAAAAATCTCGATTATAAAGAGGATGGCTATCACCATCTGTATCTGTACCACCATCAATGCGTACAAATGAGGCAGTTCTTTGAATTAGAAGCTCTCTTGCAAGCGAGCTTCCAGGACGCCATATGTGATCAGGTGGAATGGGTGCTATACCAGTGACAGTTAACGGAATATTAAGACTTCCAGCATCAGCACCAATTAGATCACAATTTTCAGCAGACATGCTTCCAGCAGGAGTTCCAAAAGTTCCTGTATGGCGTGCTGTAAAATTAATAGAGTGTGGTTGCTCCATTTCTAATAAAGTTCCAAATGGAGTTCCTGCTATAATCATCTCACCTGCACCTGGTGCAAGAGAAAAATTGGCTGGCTCTTCATAGCTAAGTACAAGTCTGCAACCATTAAATCCATCATAATAGGTCAGGTGTCGAAAATGAAGTTGTGATGGATTTATTATAAAAAACTCATTATCACTAAGCAGTGCCTCTTCTCCCCATCGAATATAGAGATCCATATCTATCGTATACGACTCTACCCCAACGTACTCACCCTCGTGGTATCCCGCTTCATCGTCACCCGCATCCCCCTCTACCGGTTGCGTCACAATTTCCACTACCGGCGGATGATCTACCTCTTCATCCACATCTTCATCTTCATGGTCATCCAAAACCGGTATTGTCTCCGGCACACGCACCTCCCCTTCTCCTATAGAACCTGAGGCGCTAAAACCGCCTTCATTAGCCGTCGCAAACGACCCTTGCCATACCGACCCAAAGATCAGCGCTGCAACAAGCACAATATTAAGTGCCCGTTTCATTTTTTTAACTAACATACTAAACCTTCCCTTCGTAAGTATTTCTAGCTCTGTTAATCGTCGATTTACTTTCATCTAGTAAACCCGCCCAAACACACGTTGCCGACCTATGCACGCACACAAGTGTTGGGCGATTTTTCCTAGATGCTGTGATACATTAACAGAATGCATTTATCCGTCAGACTTTATCTTCCTACTCCTCGTCTTTAGTCCAAGAGGGCGGGGTGTATAACCTATGTTTCACTATTGTTACTGCTGTCGATTAAAAAAAGTTTCACTTTTTTCAAAAAAAAATATTTTTTTCTGATACGAGTGATTTTGAGCATTAAAAAGCTAGTCATTCAAGGGAATGCTAGCTCTCGTTTTATATGGTTCACCTTATTGGTGGGGCGGTCTGATAATGATTTGAAATCTACCTTCGTCTTCGTTACTTGATGCGTTTTCGCCGTTGTTTCTATTTTCTTCAGGTGGACGAGGTTGTGGATGTCTAATCGATGACTCAGTGGGCGAGGTCGTTTGTTCTTCTGTTGGCGGGTAATCTTCGGTGGTTGGATCTGAGGCGATTTGTTGTGGGTTGGATTGGGATGGTTCTGGTTGGTAAGGCATCTCGTCGTTATCTGATGGCGGGGTTGAGTTTGAAGCGGTCACTGAAAGGTAGTAAAGGCCACTAGCGATTAAGAGGGTGACAGTGAGGAAGATAAGGGATAGGCCATTCCTTTTTGGGGGCGTTGGAGTAGGCTCGATAACTGGCTCGGGATGAGCAGATTGGTATTGGTGCATCTTTTGATGGGTCGCTTGTCGGAGATCGTCAGGTGTTTTTAGTTGGTTTTGTTCCGATTTATATTGTTGCTGATAAAGCTTATCGTTTTTTCGCATCTGAGATCCCTCCTAACTGCTCGACGCTTATTTTTTGTTTTAGCATTTTTTTAGCACGTGCCAAACGTGTTTTGACGGTGTTTTCGTTTTCTTCTAAAATTCGAGCGATTTCTTTGATTTTGTAGCTTTCGTAGTAAAAAAGGTGAATGGCAATACGGTATTTCTCATCTAGCTCTTGAATGGCTTCGGTGAGGCTAGAGTAGTCTTCCTGCTCCCCTTTGATGTGTCGCAGGTCTTTTTCTAACTCTTCGCGACGATTAGCCTTTTCGATGAAATCATGGTAGCAATTAATCGTAACGCGAATAAACCAGTGACGGGCGTGTTCCAAAGAATGGTATTCCTTTGTAATACCATATTTCATAAAACGCATAAAAACCTCTTGATAAACATCTTGTGCATCAGCTTCGTGTTTTGCTAAATTATGAGCGACCCGGTAGACAACGTCGCTAAACTCTTTGAGAGCATCATTGGTAGTTAGGGTCAGCTTATGCTCGTTGTAAGTGTTTTTTCTTCTCACAATCTCTTCGCTCCTTTGCGGTGACAAATAAACGATCAAAAGTTTAACCGTTTTACTTGTCAAAAGGTAGATAGATAACATCCTCTCGAAGATATACTAACACATCTTTGCCTTGACCACAAAAAAATCGACCATGAATGACAAAAATCACAAAAATAAATGTTTTTATAATAAAATCCGTGCAAAAACTTGCCAAAAATAATAAAAACATGTTATAATACACCCCGGGGGTATATAGAGGGGCTTTACACCAGAAAAGGTGTAAGTAGTTTCTTCTTAATGCCACTCACAGAAAGACTAGGTGCCGAAGCATCAAGTCGATCTTGACAGGTATAGAAGGAGGATTTATAAGGGATGACATTACAAAATGCAAAGAAGATTTTAACACTGTTACTTATTATGCCACTACTACTAGGATCGTATCCATTGGACTTAGTGGCGGGGGTTAACCAAGAGCCTTTAGAAGAGATTTTAGAAGAGGTGCTAGATGACCCTGCTGAGTCAGAGACGGCTCCAGAGGAATCAGAGCCTAGCACTGAAGTCGAGGATGAGGAAAATCTAAACGACAGCAACTTAGACGCAGAGAATGATCTCACCCCAGAAGATCCATCTGAAACAGAAGTGGAAGCCGAAGAGGAGCCATCTGATGAGCGAATCATCGACAGCTCACAACACGGACTCGTTGTCGCATCTGGTGAAACGGTACGAATGACCGATGGAGCACACGTTACCGGAACGGTAACCATTCAAAATGGCGGATCGCTCTACTTAGAGGGAGGAACCGTTTCGGGAACGGTTAATGTGACCGGGGTTCTTGCCATGAATGGCGGAATCATTACCGGGACAGGTAACCGTGGGGTTAACATCATCGGTGCCAATGCCGTCTTCATTATGACCGGGGGCGAAATTATTAACAACAATTCTACCTTGAGTGGAGGTGGGGTTGCCGTCTCAGGTGTCCACGCTACCTTTATTATGGAGGGTGGAACGATCTCTGGTAACCGGACGAGCCTAAGTGGAGGCGGAGTCGTGGTTTCAGGGCTTAATGCAACGTTTATCCAGCGTGGAGGAACCATTGAAAACAACACTTCTGGTACCAACGGTGGGGGCGTTTCTCTTACTGGATTTAATGCGACTTTCGACATGGAAGGTGGTACGCTTCAAAGCAACGCTGCTAACCATAGTGGAGGAGCTTTAGATGCCCTTGGCATCAATGCCGTGGTAAACATCGAAAATGGCCAAATCGTTAACAATACAGCACGCCATGCTGGTGGCGGACTTAACATTTCAGGCGCCAACGCCTCTTTGTCCTTATCAGGAGGTCGAGTAAGCGGCAATGCGGCTAACCTAAATGGAGGGGGAATTGCGATCCCAGGGCTAAATGCTGACATGTATTTAGAAGGGGGAGTCGTAGAAAACAACTTAACGGCATTAAATGGCGGCGGAATTGCCCTAATCGGATTCAATACAAGCTTAGTTATGAGTGGTGGTTCTGTTGAGCAAAACGTCGCTCACCTTAACGGTGGAGGCATTGACGCCCTTGGCGGTAACGCAGCGATCATTTCTTATGGGGGAAGTATTTCTCATAACACCTCTCACCGAAATGGGGGGGCAATCAGTGTGACCGGTGGAAACGCTGCTCTTGTTGTCATGGATGGAGCCATTTCTAACAACACAGCCCATCATAGCGGTGGGGGCATTACCATCATTGGTGGAAACTCAGCCTTTGTCTTGGTGAATGGAGAAATTTCTGAAAACATAGCCGGCCATAGTGGTGGTGGGGTTTCCGCATCTGGTGTCCAGGCCGCTATTATGATCTTAGATGGAACCATTGAAGGAAACACTGCTGCCTTAAACGGTGGGGGCATTAACGCTAGTGGCGTAAGTGTCGCCCTCGTTCAAGAAGGGGGGACCATTAGCCAAAATACTGCGACACTAAGTGGTGGAGGCGTCGCGATAACCGGCCTCCAAGCTAATTTTGCCATGGAAGGTGGCTTTATCGAGGGGAATGTCGCCCAGGAAAACGGGGGTGGGGTTTATTTCTTCCATACCCAACTAAACTGGCTACCAATTCCTACGTCTAACACCTTTGTCATGACTGGTGGTGAGATTGCTGAGAATGGTGCAGAGTATGGAGGCGGGATCTTTATCCATGAGGAAATCTCTGTGGTGATGGCCGGCAGTCGCATTGCAAACAACACGGCAACTTACGATGGAGGCGGGATCTTTACGACTGCCTACGAACATGAATCAATGTTAAGTATTGGAGCTTACGGTCATTTAGTAATTAATCACGACACGATTTTTGAGGGGAATTTTGCTGGAAACGAAGCCTTTTTCCCACCAGTTAATTATGAGATTACCGAGATCGATGTAACGGTTACTTCTAACTTCCATCATGCCTTAAATAACTTCGACATCAACTTTAGAGGGGAGCAAGAGTTCCCTGACTTAGACGACTTAGACACCCCTACACCAGAGGTTGACGAAGTGGAAGAGACAGTGTCAACGAATCCGGAAACTGGTGATGATCATAATGACGATGAGACATCTGATGATGAATCCGATAACTTGCCACAAGCAGGATCAAATGGAATCAACGGCCTATTAATCGGTGGGATCATCATCGCTGGCGCAGGATTGTTATTCTTCCTTGAGAGAAAGTTTATAAGTAAAAAATAAAGCGGAAAATACAGGATGCTTTAACTGTTGACTAGGTCGAACTTGGTCAGCAGTTTTTTTGTTTGATAAAAAAGAGCCTTTAACCACAACGCCTTCTCCCTTTATGACAAAATTGTCACCTAAAAATGAACGACTTGTCACTTAGAAGTCACATTAATCCGCTATACTAGTCACATCAGAAAAAATCAGGAGGGTTAATGATGGCTATTTTAGAAGTTAAAAACTTAACCAAAAAATACGGAAAAGGGGATGCAGAAGTGGTTGCGTTGCAAAACGTCAGCTTCAAAGTTGAAAAAGGAGAATTCGTTGCGATTGTGGGAGCGTCGGGGTCGGGGAAGTCAACCTTAATGCATTTATTAGGTGGGGTCGACCGCCCAAACTCAGGGGTGGTATATGTAGATGGTCATAACATCTACGATCTAAACGAAAGTGAATTGGCTATCTTCCGACGTCGTAACATTGGAATTATTTACCAGTTCTATAACCTTATCCCTACTTTAACAGCAGAAGAAAACATTCAGCTACCTTGCCTACTCGACGATCGCATTGTCGATGGCAATCGCTTGGACGAAATTTTAGACACCATTGGTTTAATGGAACGAAAAAATCACCTGCCAAGCGAGCTCTCAGGTGGTCAACAACAGCGGGTCTCCATTGGACGCGCTCTCATCAACGACCCAGCCTTAATCCTAGCCGACGAACCAACTGGAAACCTAGATAGCCAATCGTCAGCAGAAGTAATGGATCTTTTGAAATTAGCGAACAAGCAGTATAATCAGACGTTGATCGTGATCACTCACGATGAAAAGATCGCGTTACAGGCAGATCGGATTATTACCATCGACGATGGTGAGATTGTCCATGATGAGGTGATTAAGCCATGAAATTAACCGCGCGGCTAGCCTTATCCCAGCTAAAAGTTAACAAACGTCGAACCATTTGGACGTTTCTCGGAATCGTCTTATCAACGGCGATGCTTACGACCATTTATAATCTAGGTTATGGTACCGGGATGAGATGGGTGGATAACATTACTTATCACAGCGATTTAAGAGACATTTATTTTGCGATCATTAGTGCGATTGCCATGACGCTAAGTATCTTTGTTATCTCTATTTCCATTATCGTTATTTCCAATGCTTTTCGCGTTTCAGCAAGTGAGCGATTAGCTCAGTTTGGAATTCTAAAAAGTACCGGTGCTACAAAAAAACAAATTACACTGACTGTCGTTTATGAAGGGCTGTACTTAACGGTCATTGCAGTTCCAGTAGGAGTTTTGATTGGACTTGCCTTTCAGCTTCTGAGTATTGGCTTAATCAATGACGTCATTGAGCCGATGCTCAGTGTCGAAGACCAGGAATCAGGAAGGTTTCTATTTGAATTTATCCTCTCAATAGGTGGCCTACTTCTAACAATAGGTGTATCACTATTAACGGTCTTCCTATCAGCCTGGTTGCCCGCAAGAAAAGCGGCTAAAGTACCAGCGATTAATGCCATCCGTGGAACGGGAGAGGTGAAGATTAAAAACAAAAAAGTACGTCGCAAAGGTATCCTCCATAAGATATTTAAAACCGAAGGATTGTTGGCACGTATCTTCCTAAAACGAAGTAGCCGAAACTTTAAAGCGACGGTTATCGCGATGAGCTTCAGTGTAGCCATCTTTATTATCGCCGGAAGTTTTTATAGTCAAATTTCTAGATTTGCCGAGGTACAGTGGGGTGAAGTTGAAGCTAACGCCGAAATTCGTTTAGGTATTAGTTCTAATCGACAAGTTGATTGTGATGATTTTGATGAGACTGTACCTGGTGCACATTGGTACTATGCGACTCACACTGGTAGCTTAGGTAGCGCAGGCCATGAGGCAACCCGCTTCTGCTATATGCCAATTGATGACGTTGATTTCTTAACAGTAGACCGCTTCAATGACCTTCACACTCAGTTAGATCATGCACTAGACGATGGCGATCAACTATTTGGGATCGCCGAAGCTGGGTGGGATACGAGCCATGAGCTATTTCTCCATCGAGATCATCTAACCGATGACATGCTTTACTTTCGAGCTAGATCGGGTTGGGAGGAATACGATGAAGAAGGTCACAGATTAGACGTTTCCTTTATCGTCGTAAACGATGCCTTCGCTACCGAATTAGCTGAGCTGGCTGGAGTGGAGCGAGGGTCAAATATTGTGATTAACCATGGTAGAGGCTGGACGGAGGATAACCGTGTGGTGGACTTTGAAATCCTCAATTTTAACTATCAAATCTTGAGGGTAGATCTATGGGGAGATCAGGGAGGGCAATGGAGACAAACGGATCAGATTAATGTTCCCCTCCATGGGCAAATTACACCAGAACAAGCTCCTTCACAATTATTACGCCATGGTTGGTGGGGAATTACGGTCATCATACCTGAATCTCATGCACCAATTTCACATGTTACTTGGTATATCCAAACCGATGATTCAGCAGGTGCCATTGAAATTGTAGAGGAATTATTATTAGCCCACTTTGAGTATGACTCAGCACACATTTGGTCAATCGACCGTGACGCTGACGAAGCCATGATGCGCAACACCATTGGACTTGTCATGTTCTTCATGTTCTCCTTCGTCGGGGTTCTAATTTTAATTGGTCTGACCAATGTTGTTAGTACAATTTCCGAAAACGTTAAAACGAGATCAAAAGAATTTGCTGTCTTACAAAGTGTTGGTATGACAGGCAGTGGGATCAAGCGGATGTTGAACTTAGAAAGTGTCTTTTCATCCCTACATGCACTACTCATTGGGGTTCCACTAGGATTTGCTGGTTCTTATGGAATTTACATGGCCATTGAAAATGCAGCAAGATTTGACTTTTATCCACTTTGGACATGGGCGATCATTTCCATTACTGCTGTCTTCATCACCACGTGGTTAACTATGCGTTACGCAGCCAATAAATTGAAGAATCAAAACATTATTGAAACCATTCGTAGTGGATCAGGAATGTAATCAAAATTTAAAAACGGTATGGAATCAGATGCTCGCTTGTACTCTTTTCATACCGTTTTACTTTGACTTCCAAACTTCCACTCGAAAAAAAAGGACAAATGTGTTATAATAGACTCATATTCAAATAACAATTAAATGTAAATACTCAAGGAGATGTTGTTCGTATGAGCACCGAAGAAACAAAAGAAACAGCAATTAAAACTGAGGATGGACCTACGGTAAAAAAATTAAATGGCAGCACGATGCAGCCACCTGGTGAAAGGGTTGGGATTTACACCATTGCGATTTTATCAGCGATTGGAATTTTGCTGATCGTCTATTCAGGCATTATGGCTCTAGCAAATTCCGGAAGCTCTAGCAATAGAAATGGCATGAGTGCCGATGACATACATGATATTATCGACGATCTTGACTTAGAAGATCCAACCTCTACCGGTGACACAAAGCCTGAAGTGACAGAACCGACAACGGCTACTGAATCAGAACCGGAAACAACGGTACCTGAGATTGATGGAACCCCTGGTGTTATTATAGAAAATAACACAAATATCCTAAGGGAGGCTGCTGGCTCAAGAGTGCTTGGCGAATTACAAAGAGATGACGAAGTGACGATTCTTGACATGACATCTAATCCATTCTGGATACTAATTTATGTCGATGGAATTGAAGGCTGGGTCGATAGCAACCGTGTAACCGTTTCTGATTAACAACCAATATTAAGAATTTCCTGACCTGGCGATTCTTAATATTTTCATATTAATGAAAGGACGAGGTGATAACATGAAAAGATTTGTTGGTATTCTAGGTGGTATGGGGACAGAAGCAACCCAGTATTTCTACAACGACATTATGGCATATGATAAAGGGGCAAAAAACGACCAGGATCACTTGGAAATTTTAATGCATAACAATTCAAAAATCGAAGACCGTACCGACTTCATTCTAAATGGAAACGGAGATCCAGAATCTGAGCTGCTTCGAGGAGCAAAAATCCTCGACGGAGCAGGTGTGGACTTTATTACGATTCCCTGCAATACCGCTCATTATTTTTATACACAAATTCAAGATGCAGTCGAAACAACGATGATCAGCATTTTAAAAGAAACAACCATGGAGTTAAAAAAGCAGGGGAAAAGTCGGATTGGACTATTAGCAACAAAAGGAACCATCCATTCAAAAGTTTATGAAAATATGCTAGCGGATCATGGATTAGTGACGATCCTACCTGACGTAGATACCCAAGAAGTAACCAACGACATTATTTACAAAATCAAGAGTAAAGATCCATATGATATGGTCTCCTATAACACATTGTTAAAAGGATTCTGTGAGAAGAATGACTTAGATGCCATCATTCTAGGCTGTACCGAACTATCGTTAATTCAAGATGACCTTAAACTAGGCGATGTTTTTGTCATCGACTCTAACAGCCATCTAGCAAGGCGAACTTACGAATACGGACGTGGACTTGCTAGCTTGGATGAGTTTTACAAAAAATGAAGACATGGAAAATAAAATAGCAAAATTGATTAACCTTTTTTCATGCAAAGTTCTTAAATCGATAATAATTTGATGATTTGAGAATTAAAATGACTATTTTTAACCGGTGATAGTTCTTAAAACAGATAGAAATGAAAAGATTAAGAACTTATTCCCCAAAACATACCTTAAATCGTTCTTAAAATGCCAAAAAATGATCTCTTTAAGAACTTCTCAAATCCTTACCACAAAAAATCGCTCTACTAATCATGTAGAGCGATTTTCAATTGTATTAATGTACTACTTGACCAAGACAATGCCCCTTTTAACCGTTCCATATCATTTCATACCCCCAGCGGTTAATTCGAAATCAACGATATCACTGGTGTCAACTATTTTAAAGCCTTCATTCAGTGCACATGCGATGGCAATCACTAAACACGCTCTACTAACAATCACAGAGAGCTCTTTTATCAACCTCTCTACATCATGCCACCCATACCCATATCAGGCCCTGGCATCATCGGCTCAGGCTTTGGAATCTCCACAACTGCCGCTTCTGCTGTTAAGAATGAAGCTGAAATGCTTGCTGCGTTTTGCAGAGCAGATCTGGTTACTTTGGTTGGATCAACTACCCCTGCTTTAAACATATCTTCAAACTTATCGGTCATCACATTGTAGCCTTGACCTACCTTTTTCCCTTTCAACTGATGGACAATAACCGACCCCTCAATTCCAGCATTTTCAACAATTTGACGAACTGGCGCCTCCAATGATTTCAGCACGATGCTTACACCTGTTGCTTCATCACCCGATGCTTTGATCTTAGCTACCTCTTTATAAACGTTCATATAAGCTGTTCCACCACCAGCAACGATCCCCTCTTCTACCGCAGCACGAGTAGCATTTAAGGCGTCTTCAATCCGAAGTTTACGTTCCTTAAGCTCGGTTTCAGTTGCTGCGCCAACCTTAATGACAGCAACGCCACCAGTCAGTTTCGCTAGACGTTCCACTAATTTTTCTTTGTCAAATTCAGACGTTGTATTCGCCGTTTCAACTCGGATTTGATCAACGCGTGCTTCAACCTCAGCAGGATTACCCGCTCCCTCTACAAGAGTGGTATTGTCTTTGCTTACAATGACACGCCCTGCTGATCCACATTGATCCAAGGTTGCTTCTTTAAGATCCATTCCCAGCTCAGACGTAATAAGTTGGGCGCCAGTTAGAATCGCAATGTCCTCAAGCATGGCTTTTCTACGATCGCCAAAACCTGGTGCTTTGATAGCAACCACATTTAAAGCACCGCGTAGTTTATTTAAGACAAGAGCTGCCAACGCTTCGCTTTCTACATCTTCCGCGATGATAACCATTGACCTTCCTGATTGCATCAACTGCTCTAAGATCGGTAATAAGTCTTGCATGCTTGAAATCTTTGCATCGGTCACTAAAATATATGGATTCTCTAAAGAAGCCTCCATTTTCTCCCCATCGGTTACCATGTAGGCGGATAGATATCCGCGATCAAATTCCATTCCTTCTACAACTTCGAGAGTCGTTTCAAAGCCTTTTGATTCTTCTAACGTGATGACACCATCGTTGCCCACACGCTCCATAGCTTCAGCGATTAAATCTCCAACTGTCTCATCTGCTGCTGAAACCTTTGCCACATTAGCAATTCCTGCACGCCCTTCAATGGGTTTTGACTTTTTTCTTAACGCTTCAACTGCGACCGCAACTGCCTGTTCCATCCCACGACGAACCATCATTGGATTAGCCCCTGCTACAATATTCTTGTTCCCTTCGCGAATCATCGCTTGTGCTAAAACCGTCGCTGTTGTTGTCCCATCTCCTGCTACATCATTTGTTTTGCTAGCAACCTCCGCTACCAAGCGAGCCCCCATGTTCTCAAACTTATCCTCTAATTCAATTTCCTTCGCAATGGATACTCCATCGTTAATGATCTGAGGTGCTCCAAAGCTTTGTTCTAAAATCACGTTTCGACCTTTTGGTCCTAAGGTCACTTTTACCGTATCCGCTAATTTATCCACACCTAAGATCATAGACTTCCTAGCATCTTCTGCAAATAAAATTTCCTTCGCCACTATTTTTCCTCCTCAATAATTGCTAAAATACCCATTTCATTCATAATCAATAAGTCCATTCCTTCGTGGTTGATTGTTACATTATCTTCAAATACTTGATAAACCACACGATCCCCTACTTCGACAGACATCTTGAATTCTGGATAGCCAGGACCTACTGCTAAAACAATCCCTTCCGCGTAGTTTGGCGTCTCCTCACTACTTGTTAGTAGAATCCCACTACTGGTCTTTTTCTCTGCTTCGATTGGTTCAATTACAACGTTGGCATTTAAAGGTTTTAACATCTTACATCGTCCTCCTAGATTTAAACTTATTGCCTTCATTATACAGGAGGAATACCCCCAAATTCAAGTCATTAAAACGAAAAGCCACAAGCTATTTGCTTGTGTTCTTAAACACTAATTCTGCTAAATGAATCCCCTGTTTCCCACCTATGTTGATCCCATCTACACAAGCTAGGCAATATCCAACAACTCCCCCCGTTACAATCGTCTCGCAATGTTCTAGCATCAAGGCTTGTTTTTGTTCCTCAGAATGAGAAACAAACAACCCTTCTGCCTCCTTAACAAAGCGAATTGGCGCATATTTATCGTAATCTTTCGGTAAAGGTTGATATAGCGATGGGCCACAGAAATCAGCATTTTCCCGCTTCCTATCAAGCTCGACAACGTCAATGTTCATAAAAGTTAAAATCTTTCTGATTGTGTCGTGCAAATTTGGATTGTCATAAGCACGCCAGCAATCTTGCAAGGTTACACATTTACCGCTGTGATTCGGATAGGAAAAACCTTCATCCCTAGTGATTAATTCCCAAATAGAAACGACCTTAGCAGGCGTACTCTCCTTAAAGAATGCCACACAACTATTGCAAATATAGACTAATGTATCCTCACTGGTAATGGATTCCAAATTCAAGCGACAACAGCCAGCGATTTGGACGTTATAATTTTTGGTCATATAGTGCAATGCTTTTTTACTTGCTTCCGGATAATGTTTCGTAAATCGACAACTTGGATAATAAATCATAGCCATTTTAATCACCTATCCTTATGATAAAACTTCAAAGTGAAGATTGCTCCACTCTCCTTACCTCTACTATCAACGGCAATATCACCAAATTGACTCTTCATAATGGTTAAAGCCAATGGTAAACCAATTCCATAGCCTTGCTTCCCTTCTGACCCTTCAAAACGCTGGAATAGTTTCGCAATTTGGGCACGCTCTAAACCAGATCCTTCATCAATGACGCTGATCCACGTACAAATCGGATTTTCTCCCACTTCAATTTTAATGGTCGATCCCGTTGGTGAATGCTCCGATGCATTCTTAATGATATTTCCCAGCGCTTCAGCTGTCCATCTTTTATCGCAATGGAAATTTTGCTTGCCAATGACCTGGATATCTTGTTCCTTTAGTTCCAACTGAATTTTAAGTGGATCTAACGCCGTCTCGATTAAAAGGGCAGAGCTAATCTCCTCTTGATTGAATGCCACGGTTTTGGCATCTAATTTTGCCATTTTTAATAAGGCAGAAACCAGCCATTCGGTTCGATGTAAAGACGACTGAATGTTAGAAATAAACTCCGCTTGCTTCTCAGGTGGTGCATCCTCTAACAATTCTGACATAATCATCATGGATGTTAGAGGGGTTTTTAACTGATGAGAAATATCCGCCAATGTATCCTTTAAAATATCACGTTCTTGCTTGAGCACTTGAACCTGCTCTTTCTTATAGGTCGCCAAGGTTTGAATGTCATTCTTAAGGATGCGAAGCGTTCCCTCCCGATTGTCACGAACGTCCACATCTTCTCCGGCAATGAGCCGCTTAACGTTCAAAGAAAGCTTTTCTATCTCTTTTTTCTTAATCCACACGATAACCCAGCCCTCTCACCGTTTTAATATCGAGGGCATCCCCTAGCTTCCCACGTAACCTTTTAATGTAGACGGTTAATGTATTGTCTTCCACAAAATTACCGGAAGCATCCCATAAATTGTCTAAAATTTGTTCCCGCGTTAAAATACGCCCCTTATTCGTAGCAAACGTGAGTAGAAGCTTATACTCTAGAGCGGTTAAATCGATCAATTCATCACGAATCTGCACCTTAGCCGCCTCCGTGTCGATTTTCACATCGCCCAATTGGATGTAAGTCGTCTCAGTTCCGGTGGTCGAAAGTAAAATTCGTTTGACCCTAGCCATCAACTCTCGCAAACGAAATGGCTTCGTAATATAATCCGAGGCCCCTTCTTCAAAGGCTTTTACGATATTCCCCTCATCGTCAACCACCGTTAAAAAGATAATCGCTGTCTGGGCTGGTCCCAGAGCTACCTGGATTTCTGTTCCAACCCCATCGGGAAGCTGCATATCAAGGATCGCCAAATCAAAGGCCTCGTCTCTAATCATAACCTTGCCCTCTTCTATAGTTTTAGCGTGGCTAACAACATAGCCTTCCTGCTCCAAAGCATAGATGAGACCGCCCGCAATCATCGTATCGTCTTCTAATAACAAAATTCTATTTTTCTTCATCATAAACTCCATTATACCCGTCGTGTTCAACTGATGCTATTATATCAAGGTTAGTGATAGGTTTCAAACTTTAAAACTTAACGATACCACTGTACGCTTCCTGACAAGCTTTCTTAGTGTTGAAAATAACGTTTAATAACTCTCCAAAATATTTCATATTAACAACCACCTTTTATTTGATGGCTTAATTGTAGCAAGCCAAAGTGACCCTCTTGTGACAATCCAAGCATTCAAAGATGAAAAGTTTGTCGTAGTAAAAGTTAGTTGACTAAACATGGAAATTTTTATACAATTATAAGAGCACAACCCTGAAATCTTATTCTGAGGAGAAGATTTAAAATGATTAAAACTTTCGAGGACTTGCCGACCTTGCTAAAAGTTGGTATTGTCGCCTTCCCCCTTACTATTGTCACCATTATTTTAGCACTGGTATTTCTAGTCTTCAGACCCCATGAAGATCTTTACTTACAGGTACATGAATCGATTCCTTCTCAACTTTCAATAGGAGAGATCGTTCATCTTGATGATCTTTTTGAATCCATTGAGGGTCGACCACGAGACATTCGCTTCATTGGTACATCTGTAAGAGCTGGAGATGAAGACTTCTACTTTATAGGAACAGGTCACCAAACCGTTCGAATTGAGTTTGAAGACTCTCAAGATATTCTCTACGAGCCTTTCACTTTCTATGTTTCAGCTACAGAGGATGACATCATCAATAACTTCACAGCAGGCATTGGAAACATGCAGGTAGCTCTGCATAATGAAGATGGCATTTGGGAATCTATTATGATTGATCCAGATATTATCTCCTATGTTGACATTGATGAAACACAGGTAGACTTTGGAACGATCGGTCGATATCCTGCCGTTATTGCCTTAACTCCCTATCCCCATCTTAATATATCGAGAAGAGAGACTCCTGATCTTCCTAGACTACCATCCCCTATTCAATCCGATTTCTTTGATCGAGAAGATGACATTATCATTGTTATTGTTGTAGAAATTTTACCTGAATCAGAAATAACGATTCCTCCAACTACTGTCCCTGTTGAAACGAACGACAATGACGATCGTAGCCCAGCAAATACTGAGCCTGGATCAACTCAAGCTGATAACAATAGTAGCAACCAACAACCACCTGCAAGTAGTAATCTGCGGCCTCCGACGAATACACAGCGACCTCCTAATAATAACAATAATCAGCGACCTCCTGATAACAGACCCCCTGCTACTAGACCTCCTAGCGGTGGAGGTACTGGGGGTGCACCAAGCACCCAGCCACCTATCTGTACGTGGGTAATCACACAGCAGGCTCAACCAGCTATTCCGCCTACTTATGAAACAGTTTATACGACAACCTTTGTTGTTGCTGGTAATCATTTCTCTTCTAGGGAAGAGGCTGACGCATGGAATGACGCTAACGGTGGCTCCCATGAAATCACATCAGAGACAGCTAGTCATCAAGAACAAACGAGCCCAGGAAGACCAGCTATTCCTGAACAAGGACACTGGGTATGTGAATAAAATGAACAATTAAAAAGCACATTTCTCTATAATAGAGAATGTGCTTTTTCGTGCTGTAAGGGCAACTTTTATAATCATGATAGCTATTTATTCTACTATAAACCTTGGAAATAAAAAAACGCATCGTATGCGTCAACTAAAGATGGTGGCTCTGAACGGACTCGAACCGCCGACACACGGATTTTCAATCCGTTGCTCTACCAACTGAGCTACAGAGCCAAATAAATGGTCGGGAAGACAGGATTCGAACCTGCGACCCCCTGGTCCCAAACCAGGTGCTCTACCAAGCTGAGCCACTTCCCGTTACATATATTATATGGTGGAGCCAAGGGGGCTCGAACCCCTGACCTCTACGCTGCCAGCGTAGCGCTCTCCCAGCTGAGCTATGGCCCCGAAAATAAAAAAAGATATCTAATTTGGTTGCGGGGGTAGGACTTGAACCTACGACCTTCGGGTTATGAGCCCGACGAGCTACCAACTGCTCCACCCCGCGATATTTCTTTTTTAAAATTAACTTCGCATTTCTTCGTCAGTTTCGTCACTCATCGTCCTTACGTACCACTTGTACGCTCCGGCTCTTTGTTCCTTGCTTCCTCGAACTACTCGTTACTTTTAAAAAATTTGGCTATTAATAAAATATGTATAAATACAAAACTTATACATTAAAATGGAGCGGGTGAAGGGAATCGAACCCTCGCAGTCAGCTTGGAAGGCTGAAGTTCTACCGTTAAACTACACCCGCATTTAAGATTCATATCTTTATTGTAGCATAACCTTTTAAATATGTAAACTATATAAAACAGATGGTGGACCCTGCAGGACTCGAACCTGCGACCGCCCGGTTATGAGCCGGGAGCTCTAACCAGCTGAGCTAAGGGTCCAAATACAAATATATCCAAAACAACTTTTGAGATCGTTTTGGATATACTCTATTATTTGCCTAGCGACGTCCTATTCTCGCACAATAGTACTACAGTCGGCGCAAGTGAACTTAACTTCTGTGTTCGGTATGGGAACAGGTGTGACCTCACT
>JGI24703J35330_11748792_pt1 | contig 36515 bp, 32 predicted proteins | sample TergutNt197P1_FD_35330 | JGI IMG/M metagenome (IMG submission 35330)
AAACACTCCATTGATGAATTGCCTTGTATCTTTTGCATTGCCGCCCCATGTACCCTTGTTGCCAATTGTTTGTGGCGAAATAACCGACCATAACGAACCTGAAATGTCGTGCCGCCTGTAAGCATTATCCACGGAAAAGCCCCCTTAATGTTTTTTCCATTATACCATATTTCTTTTGTCGACACACCCTAGATGGAACGATATTTTTGCGGATACCAAGATTACAGCTGCTTTGCTTGACCGACTAGTCCATCATTCTCATCTTTTGGATTTTACAAACAGGGATTCTAAGCGGCTGCATGATGCTCTTTTAAAGCAGTCAACTACAAAATCTCAAAAAAAGAGTGAAAAGAAAGGTTAAAAGGGGCATATAGGAAAATGCACCTATATGCCACCTTCAAGTTTTTACTTGCGAGTGGTTCGTGATGTCAAGGTCGGGTAGTATTTTTTGAGAAAAGCACTCAAAAAATCTCCACCCTTCTCTTGACTTCACTTCGGTGTTAGCTGAGCTGAAATTTACTTTTATTCCCATTCGACTGCTACACTTTTATCTTTATATTTGCTATATTTTTTTCTTGACAAAAACACAAAATAAGCACATCATTAAAGCAAGGTGGAGTATTATACTTATCATTCAAACATGGTGATTTTGAAGGTATTCGGAATGGTCGTTTTTTCACGGACTTCTCAAAAGATAGCATTGCTCAAATAATATCTGATGTAAGTGATTTTACGATTCTCGATACGCAAATTACTTATGATGTTCGAGCTGGGCGTAGTGATGAAGAATGGATAAATTTGATACTTATTAAGCATACACTTTAAACAAATTACAAGCAGGAGAAGCACTGCTTAATTTTAGAGGGGGCATGAATAGTGAAACTTTTATATGTGTGGATAGAATCATTTAGGTCAATATATCAACAAGGACTTTCTTTGATAGATGGTTTTGATGTCGATATTAATGATATTTCCGAACCACTAAATCAAAACACAAGCAGTCATAATAAACAATTTCCATTTAAGAGAGTATGTTTGCCTTCTAATCCACCAAACTTTACTTTATTTTGTTCCATAATGAAATGGTAGTTTTTCAACTATCATTTTTTTAATGGCGGCAAATCCGCTTGTGGCAAAGGTTTTTGACGCTTTTGGGAGGTGGTGAATGGTCTATGTAGATGTTTACGGTGGAGGTATTTGCGGTTGTTTCGCTTCTGCTGTAAGCATAACACGCATTATAATTAGCGTAAACAACCGAAATCTCAAAAATATGGAAAGGGCGATTTTATGGAAATAAGTTATGTTCCTGTGGGTGATTATCTTCTGCCAGAAATCCAGTTATCAGACCCACCAGATGCACCACCGCTTGGCAAATATGGCATGATGCACAAGGCGTATCTGAAAGAACAGAAACCTGCACTATACAGCCGACTTTTATTGTCGGAACGATTATATCCACTTTGTCGTGAAATTGACGATGCTGCGGCAATACGCCTTAAAACAATACCCGATAAAGAAGCGGCATATGAAGTTATTCTCCATGAATTGGTATATGATTGAGCAGGAAAACAAGCAAGGCAGGATGATTTTCGACCTGCCTTGCTTGTTTTCAAAGTGATTCTATTTCCTCTTGGGTCAATCCTGTAGCTTTTATGATTGTATCCATCGGCATGTTCATATTGATGAGGTTGCGCGCAATATCCATACGTTCACCCATGCGCCCTTCATTACGCCCTTCGTTACGTGCCCCACCCATCAATGACACCCAATCTCTCCGCGCCTTTTCACGTTCCTCGTAAAGCATACGGGTACGTTCGTCGGCAGACAACTCCTTCAGAAAACCAACAGCTTTTTTCATTTGCGGTTTGCGTTCAGCTATCATGTCTAAAACCTCCCCATCGTTCGATTTGATAAATTTCATCCAATACCATAAATCAGTGTTTTCCGTTGTTTCTGGCAACTTGGATAATTCAAGGGTATTTATTTCCTTTAAGTCTGTAAATTCCACGCCGTATTTTGTGCGGTAGCGAAATTGGTGATGGTAGTCGTCATCTTCTTTGATTAGGTCATGGTTTGTGATTATTATACTGACTACTCGCTTAATTGTTTTCCAATTCTCGCCAGAGGACATTTGCTCTGTTATCATTTTAGATTGCTGATAAATAGAGCGTTCCTTTAGTTCAGGGAGTGGCCACAGTTGAATCTCAATATGGATAATATTTTTGCTCTTTGTGTGAAGTTTTACGTCAAGTACACTATACTTATCATCTGTTGCTTCCTTTTTCACGTAAGGGTCGATAATAGTTATTGTATCATATTCTTCATCGGGTATATTAAGCACAGACTTTAAGAAATCCGCAAGTATATCCACATTACGTTGGTCTCCAAATATCAACTTAAAAATAAAATCTGATGTAACAGGAAGCAACAAAATTTTGTTATTCAATTCAGTAATATCGCTCAAATTATTCAATCCCCTTCATATGGATAGTATACCACGGATTTATGGATTTTCTACAATAAAATCAAACTTTTGCTTGTGTCGTGGCAGTCTTGCTTCGGCTTTTTCGTACCCGCCCCTGCTCCAACCAAGCCTCAAACTCATCAAACCCCAAATTACCTGCAAGGCACTCATCCCTTTTTCGTCCTGCTTCATCAGACCAAGCTAAAAAGTCCTCTTGTGTCATCTTCTTATTGCGGGTGCGCGAATTAAGTCTGCGATACGCTTTTTTATAAACATCCCAAACAGGATTTTCAGCGACTTTCTTCTCGTATCGCAACATTGCGCCAATTTCATTACAACGGCGTTCTGTATCAGCAAAAATACGATTGCAATACTCAGCATCCACCCGTCGCATGGGGATAAAAAAGCGTTCGCAATTCTTACATTTCTTAATATAAATATCATGCTCAATCATTTTTATAAACTCGAAGCGAAATAAATCCTCGACACCATTTATTTCATATAATTGTTGAACTTCCTGTGTAGCTGTGCGCCCGTAAAATGTGCGAAACGACCTTTCAAGATAGTAATAATGCCCACCAAACTTGTGCATATGGTATTCGTCCAAAATATCAATATAATCAATAGAGCGTCCATCAGGCACTTTAATTTCCTTACGGTAATGAAGTAGAATCTCTAAGTCATGGATAATAAATTTTTGAAACTTGCATAAATGGTCATGCAAAACGGCAATGGCATCCTTGACGGCTCGAAAAAGCCGTTTTTCTTTGTCTAAAAAATAGGCTACATCCACGTAAGTGGAATTGGATTTAGGCCACTCGAAATTTAATGCCCAACTTAACTTAGCCTCCGCATTGGGTATTTGCCTTTCAAGCGCAACTATAGCCTGTTTGGGTGATTCAATAAAGGCATAGATAAAATCTAAGAGGGTCTGACCATACAAATAAACATATTGCTCATGCTGTTGTAATTCACTCATAGATTCTTTCAATGCGGCGATAAATTCAGGTTGCTTTGCGGCGACATGAGCGTGTTCGCTGTCAAAGGCTTCTGCTATTGCAGAAAAAGCGTCAAGAAACATATCAGGTTCATAACACACAAAATTAAGAAGCGGTTTTCCTAGCTCGTAGGCTATGCCCCCGATGTTGGAAAAACTGCTTTTTTCGTTGTAAAAATGGATGTTTCCGTCCTTTATATAGACACTTGCGACCATTTTGTTCACCCCTGTTAAGCGAAAATAAGTATATACCATTTAGGCGAATATCTATCAGTATTGCTATTATTGTACTTTAGCCTTGATTTTATGTCAAGTATATACGATAATTATTTTAGCGACAATGATATAGATTTTGTATTATTGCCGTCAACTGAATAGCCGCACATGCGGCACATGTTCACATCGCCCGGGCCAATCGGGAGGCGATTCAGAAAGTATCCCGACACTAAATCTGTGGCTTTGGCATCCGCAGACCGCAAGTGGCGTTGCGGCAAGTCAAAATTAATCACAGAAACATCAAAATTATTTTATGAAGGGAGTCGGTGGTATGAATACGAAAAAAATCCAACGTGAAAAGGTAAATTCGCCGCTGGAACCGTACCGTTTTACGAAACGCATCGGCTCCACGGTTTTCAAAGTCAATGTTAGCTTCAAGCAAGACGCAAAAGAAACAATGGACGAAAAAATTATGCGTCTTATGCGTAATGATGTGCAATTAGGAAAGGTGGTCTGATTGTGAAATTGAATATGGATTGGGAATGGCGAGAAATCGCCGTTCCCACAAATTTTGCAAAACTTCTGCAAATGCAGTCCGTTTGTGGTAAAATGAAATTGCCACAAGCGGAAACGCTGCCGGAAAGGGGTTCATTATGAACAACAATATCTGGCAACCGCTCTGCGACAAGAGTATTACAACGCAGTATGACATTTTATATTGCAGGCTCTCCCGCGATGACGGGTTAGACGATAAGGAGAGCGATTCCATATCCCACCAACGAGAAATCCTAGCCGATTACGCAGCAAAGAATGGTTTTGACCATCCGATTTGTGTGGTGGACGATGGATTCACAGGCACGAATTTCCAAAGACCCGGTTGGCAACTCGTTTTACAAGAGATTGAAAACGGCAACGTCCGTTCGATAATCTGTAAGAATAAAGACCGTTTCGGCAGGGATTACTTGCGCGTCGGCTTATATAGGGAGATGTTCAAGGAATCGAACATTCGTTTCGTTGCAATAGGTGATGGCGTAGACAATATCCGTGACGATGACGATTTTGCGCCGTTCCGCGATATTATCGCTGAATTTTTTGCAAGAGATACAAGCAGAAAAATTAAGGCAGTTTTGCATAACAAAGGGCGAAGTGGAAAGCCACTAACCAACCAAGCAATCTATGGCTACCGTAAAGACCCAAACGACCGCAACAAATGGCTTGTAGACGAAACAGCCGCCCCGATTGTTAAGCGAATCTTTCATATGACAATCGAAGGAAAAGGGCCGTTTCAGATTGCACGGACATTTTGTGACGAGAAGATTATACGCCCATCATGCCATGTTGCACGGTTAAGTGGTTGCGTCACCGCAAAATCTGAACAAAGCCCATACGGTTGGACGGATGCAACGATTACGCAGATTATCCGTCGCCCTGAATATATGGGTCACGTCGTCAATTTCAGAACCTACAAGACCTCTTTTAAGACGAAAAAATACAAGCTGAACCCGCCCGAAAAATGGGAAATCTTCGAGAACGTACATGAAGCGATTATTTCCCCCGGTGAATGGGAAACAGCGCAAAAATGCCGAACAGTTATACGCCGTAAAAACAAGAGTGGAGAAGTTAATCCGCTAACAGGACTTGTTTACTGCGGCACATGTGGAAGTCGTATGTACAATCATCGTGGTACACGCTACAGCGAAACCCGCCCATCACAAAATAGCTACTGTTGCACCAAGTACAGCAAATATCCGCCAGAGTGTACTCGTCATAATATCTCTGTGAAGTCCCTGCGGGAACTTGTACTAGATGCAATAAAAAATGTTAGTAGCTATGCAAGTGAGCATGAAGCGGAGTTTGTTGAAAAACTTCGTGAGGATGCACAAATAAAACAAGACGAGCAAGCAAAATCCCAAAAGAAACAGCTTTTTGCGGACAAACGCCGTGTTGCAGAACTCGATAAGCTAATACAGCAAATTTATGAGGACAAGGTTTCAAAATCCTTGTCGGAAAAGCGATTTGCAGTATTATCGGCGCAATATGAATCTGAGCAAGAATCTGTTGAGGCTCGCATAGCCGAAATAGAAAAGGAGCTTGCGCAATTCACAGAAGATGGGGCTAAAGCTGATAAATTTATTGCACTTGTCCGTAAATACACCACTTTTGAGGAACTCACAAACGCCATGCTAACGGAGTTTGTGGACAAAATAGTGGTGCATGAAGCAGAACGACAGCGAGGGCAACGCAATCAGAAAGTAGACATCTACCTAAGTTTTATCGGGCAGTTTACCCCGCCGGGTTGTGAGCAGGTATTCCCCGAATACCAATCGCCGCAGGACAAGCGCAGGGAGTATCATCGGGAATATTACCAACGCAATAAAGAAGCAATCTCTGCCAAAACCACGAAGCGTTATTATGCGAAAAAATCAGAACGCCCCGACCCTCCTGTAAAATCGGCAGAAGAACTTGCCGCAGAGGAAGAATTGCGGGTTGAACGCCGCAAGGCGTATCAACGTGAGTATCAGCGCGAATGGCGAAAAAAACAGCAAGCTAAAAATCTCCATCTTGAACAGGTGGCGCAAGCGTAATAATTATAACTGCATAAGCAATCAATTTTCCTCGGACATTAGCGTTCGGGGATTTTTTGTTGCAAAAAAATCGAAGGGAGAAATTCAAATGAGCGAAAATAAAATTAGCGACAAGACCCCAAATGATACCACCCCAAAAGAGTTTAGCATCATAGACGGAAATACTCTTATGGCGCAGGAATATGAATCGTTGGGGTTTTCTGTCGAAAAAATTCTGCCACATGGAATATTCATCTTGGCGGGTAGTGGCAAAATCGGAAAGTCGTGGTTGGCTCTTGATATGGCGGTTAGCGTTGCAACAGGTGGCAGTTTATGGGATTTTGGCACAGGGGGAGGCACTGTGCTGTATCTCGCGCTGGAGGACAATTACCCACGCCTGCAAGACCGTTTAATTACAATCGACGCGAAAAATAAGGACATATCAAAGCTAAAACTCACAACAGCTTCATGCGGAATAAAAAGCGGGTTGTTTGAACAGGCCAATAGCTTTTTCATCCAAAACCCCGACACGAAGCTGATTATCATTGATACGATGGAGAAAATTCGCGACACCCAAATGAGCGGCAACATTTATTCCCATGACTACCGTGACATGACGCTTTTGCGTGAATTAACAAAGGACAACAAGCTAACAGTTTTGTTAATCCACCACACAAGAAAATTATCCGATGATGACCCGCTTAACACTTTGTCGGGGAGCATGGGTTTAGTGGGCGCGTCCGATGGTGTGTTTGTTCTCGAAAAAGAAAAGCGCACAGGCACTAAGGCGAAGCTGACCATTGCCAACCGTGACACGCAGGGGTTTTGCTTCATGTTAGAACTTGCTACCGAAACTTGCAAATGGCAATTTCTTGGTAACGAAGGTGATTTGCCTCCCGAAATCGAAACAATTATAGAAGAAAAAGACGAATGGCTGTATATGCTAATTGATGATTTTTTGGAAGATGACTGGCGTGGCACATGTCGTTTTTTTCCGACAGAAGGGGCAAATATACTCAATGCGAACTTGTTTTTGACGATTGCGCACCTTTTTGAAAAACTCTTGATGGGCATTACTTCAAATATCTTTTCCATTACCCCCTTGACAATGTTTCTCCGAGAATAGTTTTTCGACACTAATTCATTTTGACGATAATGTTGAGCCATTGCTTTATTTTATATAAAAATACTGTTCAAAATAGGCATTGGATGCGTTATTTCCACCCCTCACAGCACACATCCTATGACGAGTTTGCGAAGCTAATCCCCTTTTTGCCGATGGCGCAAGAGATTATTCAAAACCTTACGCTTTTGTGATTGCTATCGGAGTGTCCGATTCTTGACAAAGGATACCCCAAGGCGTAGAATCGTGTAGAAATCAAATATTTCGGCGAAAGCTGGAAAGGAAGATAGAGGTATGGATTTTGAGTATTTTTTTGCAATCGGCGTAGTGGGTGCTATTGTTGCACTGATTTTTGCCTTTATGCAAAGCAGAAAGGTAATGGGCTTTAGCGAGGGTAACGAAAAAATGAAAAAACTCGCCGCGGCCATACGTGAGGGCGCGGGAGCGTATCTCAAACGCCAGTTTAGAGTAGTCGCAGTGATTTATGTAATTATTGTTGTGGCTCTTGTAGTGTTGGCTGTTTTGGGTCATGCTTCTCCGTTTATACCGTTTGCATTTCTTTCAGGCGGTATTTTTTCACAGCTTTCGGCTTTCATTGGTATGAAGATTGCTACACGCGCTAACGTGCGTACCGCACAGGCCGCAAGCGACAGCCTCAACCAAGGGCTGAAGGTTGCTTTTGCCAGTGGCTCGGTTTTGAGCTTTACGGTTGTAGGGCTTTCTATACTGGACGTTAGCATTTGGTTTTTGCTTCTGCGCTTTGTATTTAATCTTCATCCTACACAAATCGCCGAAAACATGGTTATGTTTGGCGTTGGTGTTGCCGTATTCGCGCTGTTTGCGCGTGTTGGCGGAGGTATATTTACTAAAGCCGCAGACGTTGGCGCAGACCTGGTGGGTAAAGTAGAAGCAGGGATTCCCGAAGATGACCCACGCAACCCCGCCACCATCGCTGACAACGTAGGTGACAACGTAGGTGACGTGGCAGGTATGGGCGCAGACCTCTACGAGTCTTACATCAAATCCATGCACGCAGGTATGGCTCTCGGTTATGCCGCGTTCTATTATACAGAGACAAATATGACCATGGCGGCTATGTTCCTGCCGATTGCATTGGCTGTGGTTGGTATGATTGCTTCTCTCATCGGTACCTTCCTTATCCGTACAAAAGAAAACGCTTCCCAAGCACAGTTGCTTACTACACTTCGCACAGGTACCTACACAGCCGCAGGGCTTGCTGTAGTTGCTTTCGCGCCTGTTACGATGTTTATCATGCAGGGCATGGAGCGTAGTTGGGTCGGCTTGTATGTTTCGATTGTCGCGGGTGTGGCCGCAGGTGTGGCGATTGCTTACTTTACAGAATATTTTACATCCACACATTACAAACCGACAAAAGACCTCGCAAAAGCCTCTGAAACAGGTGCGGCGACTCTCATCATAGCGGGTATTTCTTTGGGAATGAAATCCACGGTACCCTCGGTTGTTATAGTTGTAATCGCGATTATCGCAAGCTTTATCGCCGCAGGCGGTACGATGGATACAAATGCCGCCACATATTCTATTGACTTTGCATACGGTCTGTATGGCATCGGCCTTGCCGCTGTAGGTATGCTGTCTACACTGGGTATTACCCTTGCAACCGACGCATACGGTCCCGTAGCCGACAACGCAGGCGGAATAGCAGAAATGAGCCACATGCCATCAGAGGTACGCGAGCGTACGGACGCTCTCGACGCTTTGGGCAACACAACAGCCGCGACAGGCAAAGGTTTTGCCATCGGCTCTGCGGCACTCACATCACTTGCACTGCTTGTATCATATATCAAAATCGCATCACGCCACGTTGCAATCCACAACGGCTACGCAACAGAAGCCGCTGATGGCTCTGTAACAATCCACGCAAACTTCCCGGGTCTCGACCTCTCACTCGACAACCCAAGCGTACTCGTAGGAGTCCTTCTCGGTGCGATGCTGGTATTTGTATTTAGTGCGATGACGATGAGTGCGGTACAACGCGCCGCACAGTCCATTGTAATGGAAGTACGTCGCCAGTTCCGCGAAATCAAAGGCATCATGGAAGAAAAAGCTGACCCGGACTATGCGGCTTGCGTAGACCTATGTACACGCGGCGCACTTAAAGAAATGGTAGTACCCACACTCACCGCCGTAATCTTGCCTGTGATTACAGGGATTATCTTTGGCGTAGAAGGTGTAGTAGGCTTTATTGCCGGCGCAACAGTTGTAGGTTTTGCTGTAGCCGTATTCATGAACAACGCAGGCGGCGCATGGGATAATGCCAAAAAATATATCGAAAGCGGAGAACATGGCGGCAAAGGTAGTGACTGCCACAAAGCGGCCGTCATCGGTGACACCGTAGGCGACCCCTTCAAAGATACTTCCGGTCCGTCTATTAACACTATGTTTAAACTTGTTTCTACCGTTTCGATTACGATTGTAAGTGTTATCGCAGCATATTCTATTTTTTAACAATAAGATTAACAAAAAAACTGACATCGCTTTTAACGCGGTGTCAGTTTTTTTGTATCCCGGTTTACTACAGACTTCAAAACAAATTGTGGAATAATCGAAATCTCACGCACCGATGTATTTGTTATCCCCAATGGTTAAACTTCCGTGAACTTTTCGCTCTAGTAGAAGAGTTCTTGAACCTATCTCATGCCTGGATTGCTTCGCCCATCACTGCACCTCCGTTTCGAGATAATTCTTCTAATTCTTCTTCAGTTTCGGCGTTAAATAACGCAAGCCACAAGTCTTTTTCGCTGTTGGCGTTGATTGTTTCAACTTCCGGCATTTTCGGGAGTTCAAAGAAATGCATTACATAGCTTCAAAATTGTTTCAACCGTTGGCACACAATGATTGTTTTCAAGGTTGGAAATTTGGTTTTCGCTTATCTCTGTCAGATTAGCAACGGCTTCCTGTGTCATTCTTAAATCTTTTCTTCGTTTGGATATTTGCTCTCCAATATTGTAATTCATTCGTTCACCCCCTCTGCATTCCAGGGGAAGCCCAAATGAATTGCAATGCTTTACATTTAGGGTAAGGCTATGCTGTATTTGGGGTGTGTTTATCCATCATGTTAAAACTGGCGCGGAACAGACTAGCCGTTCCTACGCCAGTAGAGTTTTTGTGTTGCACGATTGGTTTTTAATAATCCTCTTTCGTCAACAGCAATACAAACTCGCGGATAAGTTTTTGCTGTTTTTCTGTACACAGCAATGACTTTTCCGTAATATCGGCAACAATTCGGTTCTCTGCGCTTTTTCCTTGTTCTGTACCCAATAAAAATAATCGGGCGTGACCTTTAAGGCTTTACTTAGTTTCAAAATGGTTTCAACCGTTGGCACGCAATGATTGTTTTCAAGATTGGAAATTTGATTTTCGCTTATTTCTGTCAGATTGGCAACGGTTTCCTGTGTCATTCTTAAATCTTTTCTTCGTTTGGCTATTTGCTTCCCGATACTGTGATTCATTCGCTCACCCCTTTGTATTCTAGGGAAAGCCCATACTAATTATAATGTTTTATATTTGGGGGGAAGCTGTGTCGCATTTGGAGGTTTGTGCTTAGGAGAATGCCACGAACATTTTTACGCTAAGTTTGGGAGTGATGAAAAATGAAACTAACAGGCAAAGAAACGGAAATTATGACCGTTTTATGGAAAATCAAAAAGCCCTTAACGACTGCCGAGATTATTGAAATTACACCTAATCGGACATGGCATGAAGGCTCTATTTTTGCAATTATGAAACGTTTGACAAAAAAAGGCGCGGTGGCGTTGGACGCTTACAAGCCCACGGCGGGAAAACACGCAAGAGTATATAAACCGATTATTACAACAGAGGATTACGCAATGAAAATTATAGAAGGTATGGACGATATGGGAATAGAAATTGACGCTATTGTGCTTGCCGAGCGTCTAAGAAAATCAGCGTCACATAATCACCACACTTTCATGCGCATGAAAATCAAGGTCAGTTTTTTATTTTTGTAAACCTTCCTAACTTTTGCTACACTAAGCTCAATATTCAAAATAAGGTTTAGTGTAGCAAGTGTAGCAGTTTTATAGAGCGTTCACATTTCAGCAAGTCAAAGGCTGTATCAGCTCAAATACCTCGCCTTATCCACTTCGTCTTGGATTTCCAGTGACCTATCTCCTGCGAGATGTTCCAGATGATGGGTCAACTCATGATGCAGTACATCTTTGAGTTGTCTGCGCCAGCCGTGTTCGTTCATGTTTCCGTATACTGCGGCTATGGAGCCGTAGTATACGGTGATGTAACGACCGAGGCCGTTTGGCTCTACATTGTAGTGTCCGAGGATGTAGAGGCCATTTTTGTCGATTTTGGTTTCCGCAGTGAGTACATAGCCGCCATTGAGGCCATTAAAAATGGCCGAAGGCAGTGCATCGGCGATTTGGTCAAGGATGATTTCGGCTTCTTCGAGGGTAATTGTCATGCCCCTAGTCCTTCATCGGGTGTACCGACGAGTTCTTCTACGCTTTTGAGGCCATAGAAGAGGAGAAATTCTTCTGTTGTACCCAGCAAAATTGGACGACCGGGGATGTCCATGACGCGGCCGCGTTCTTCTACCAGGCCGTACTCCATTAGTCTGTTTACACCGTGGTCGCAGTTTACGCCGCGGATATTTTCTATGATTGAACGGGTCACGGGTTGTTTGAATGCGATGATTGCGAGGATTTCTAATAGGGTTTGGCTTAGTACTTTGCGTGGTTTGGCCTTGAGTAGTTTGGCTATGGCGGGGTAGTAGGAGGGGTTTGTGCAGAGGCGATAGCAGTCGTCAACTTCGCGTAGCTGTATGCCTGCGTTTTCTTTTTCGTATGTATCCGCCATGTCGGACAGTAAAATCCGCGTGAGTGGGATGTCTATGGCCAGTGCGTCGGCTAGTTTTGCCACGGGGACACTTTCGCCGCTGGCAAACAGAAGGGCTTCGAGCATTTTTGCGCGTTCATTTGTTAGGCCGGGCATTTCACTACCTCCACATCAGAAAATGATTTGTTTTGTGTCGCGCTGATGATTCCTCGGCGTATCATTTCTAAAATCGCAAGAAAGGTCACGACCATCTCGCGGCGGCTAACGCATTTTTGGAAAAGTGCAAGCAGACTCAAACGCCCTTTTTCTTGCAAGGTTCGTTTTATATAGGCGACTTTTTCTGTCACCGTAAATTTATCTTTTGGCATTTCGCCATAGCCGGCACGTACAGTGTCGATTTTTGCGGCGGCACGGCGCATTAGGTCGGCGAGTATTTCTTCGAGTTGTGTGAGCGGCACCATCTCGGGCGGCTCGGTATCCTCCAGCGACAACTGTATAAAAGCCTCCTTGTCGCCCTTTCCTTTGACTCTGGCACCCAGAGGTGTCATATCGCTCAACTGCGCCGCAAGCTCCTGCGCCTGCTTGTATGCCAAAAGCTGACGTGCCAATGCGTCGCGTGGGTCCTCTTCTTCCCCACCCTCATCTTTGCGCGATGGAAGAAGCAGTCTCGATTTGATTTCCAAAAGTGTTGCCGCCATCACCAAAAACTCACTTAGATTTTCCATATCCGGTGGCAGAGTGGACACTACTTCCATGTATTCTGCCGTAATCTGCGATATGGGAATATCATAAATATCAACTTCGTTTTTATGAATCAGCTTTAAGAGCAAATCCAGCGGCCCTTCAAATGCCTCTAAATGAACATCCATCTAAAAAGACACCGCCCGCTCAAAAATCCATGCAATCGGAGATATGATGCTCTCCAGCACACCAAAAATCAGCAATAAGAACATCAAAATCTGCATGGGTTTTTCATAATGATTGAGTCTCATGCTGGTATCGGGTGATACAAAAACATGCAAGATTTTATTCATGGCCATCGGGAAAACAGGAATCAAGTTAAAGACCGCCAGCCTGATATTCAAATGCCCAAACAGATACACCATTGTATTAAAATATCGCACCCATTGCACAGGCGCACCCATAAATCCAAAATTGCCGACTGCCCACTCCATCAGTGGCATCGCAATCAGATTGCCTATAAAAATCGTCAACATGCCCACCAGTAGGTTTGCAACAATAGGTGTAGTGTATGTCAACAAAATCCCCTTGCGTTTGTCCTTATAATAAAACGGTGACGTGGTAATGGGCTGTCCCCATCCCACCCTAAAGTAGAGCATCATAAAAAAGCCGATAGGCTCAAAAAACCTGAGCGGATTCATAGAAATAAACCCGTTTTTCTTGGGTGTAGGGTCGCCCAATGCCGCAGAGGTGCGTGCCTTTACCCATTCATGTATAATCGGCGCGAAAAAAGCACCGGGCAGTAGCAATAAAAAGACCACGTTATTTCTCCCTTGTTTCTGCGTTTAGTTGTTTACACAGACGTTTTATTACTGCATTGGCGCAGTTTTCTATTTCTGATGAGTTTAGGGTTTTTTCGGATGAGACTATTTTTAGGCGGATGGTTATTGATTTTTTGCCCTCGGGGATTTGTTTGCCGCGATATTCTCCTACATAAGAAACAGAGCGTATTAGCTCGCCTTTTTTGATGGAGGCTGTTATGTCCTGCCATTTTACGCCTTCGTCAAAAAGCAGAGAAATATCATAATCCGAGATGGGGAATGCAGGCAGATGAGAGAACTTGTTTTCACGCGAGGCAAGGGGTGACAGCGCGTCCAGATTTAGCTCAAACAGCAAAACTGCATGGTTTTTAATCCCGACAGCCAACGCGGCTTTTTTTGATAGTAATGCCAATGTGCCTATATTTTCCGTGCCTTTGATGGATAGCCACACTGTTTCGTCTGCCCAGTGGGGCTTTGCAACTTTGTCGTTTTGGTTGAAGGATAGGGACTCGATATGAGTGAGGCGAGGCATGGCTTCCAGCACACCCTTGGCTTTGCGGAAAAGGGCATCCACCGAGTCCGCACCACCCACAAAAGCACCTGCAATACGGCGTTGTTGTATGGGCAGAGCCTCACGCTTGTCATATTTGCTCACAAGGTCGCCCGGCAAAAACACCTGCGCAGATTCGAAGATGGCAAACTCGTTGTAGTAACGGACATTGCCGACCACGGCTTTGCATAGGTTTGGGAGGAGTGACGGACGCAGATATTTTTCGTCAGGAGCGGGGGGAGCCGACAGTGAGAAAAGATTTAACTTGTCGCCTGTGTCACCGAGTATGGCAGCTATGATGTCGTCTTTTAGCCATGGATAGGTGTATACCTCTTGCATCCCACAGCGCAGAGCCAGATATTCTCGTATATTGCGGTCGGGGTCGGTTTGGTTGATTGCATGGGAAAAGGATGTGGTAATGGGCGCGGCCTCAAAATTTTCGTAGCCATGCATACGTGCAAGCTCTTCCATGATGTCGTCGGGTATGGATATATCGCCCGTGGAACGCCAAGACGGCGCGATGGCGTGCAGATGGTCGCCTTCGAAGGAGGTTTCAAAACCAAGCAAACCCAGTGTACGTGCAATGTCGTCGTTTGGTAGTTGTTTTCCGAGCCTGCTTTCCAGCCATTTTAGCGAGACTGTGATTTTTTTACGCTCCAAAGGCTGTGGGTAGTTATCCTTGTAGCCTGTGATTTTGTTTTGGGGATATATCTCCGAGAATAGATTTAGCGAAAGCGCGAGTGCGTCATCTGCTCGTTGCGGGTCTATGGCTTTTTCATAACGTGCGGCGGCATCTGTACGTGCGTCGTAGCGTGATGCTGTGCGCCTTATGCCAATCGCGTCAAAGTTAGCAATCTCCAGTATTATTTTGTCTGTCTCGGGCAGTACGGAGTCACGTTTGCCACCCATCACACCTGCGAGGCCTACCGCGCCTTCGTCGTCAGCGATTACGAGGTCGTCTGCGGTGAGTGTGAGTTCTTGATTGTCAAGCAGGAGGAGCTTTTCGCCCTGATTGGCAGGGCGTACTGTTATATGGCCACTTATTTTGTCAGAGTCAAATGCATGTGTGGGTTGTCCGGTGGCGAGCATAACATAGTTTGTAATATCCACGATGGCATTAATCGGGCGCAGTCCTACACTCCACAGACGCGCTTGCAGGCCAAACGGTGCAGGTTTGACATTAAGCCCTTCTATTTTAAGGCCGATGTAGCGAGGTGATTTTTTTGGCTCAACGATTGTGATGTCAAGTGCGGGTGCGGATGGTGCAAAAATGGGGTCGATTGCCTTCATAGGCACACCATAAAACGCTGACAACTCACGCGCAATCCCATAATGTCCCCAGAGGTCGGGGCGGTTGGTGAGTGATTTATTATCCACTTCTAATATAACATCATCCAAACCCAGTGCAGTTGCTATATTTGTACCCGCGGTTGCGGTGGTAAAATCAGTGAGGTCTAAAATCGTGGCCTCGCCGTCAGCGTCATTATATGGAAACAGCTCAAAAAGCCCAATCTCTGATGAAGCACAAATCATGCCAAAGCTCTCTACGCCACGCACCTTAGATTTTTTGATTTCTATGAGGTCGCCCTCACCATGCCAGCGTACCATTGCACCCGGCTGTGAAACGGCTACCTTCATGCCTTCACGCAGATTTGTCCCGCCGCATACGATTTCTTTTACCTCGCCGCCTATATCAACCTGACATAATGTGAGTTTGTCGGCATTGGGGTGCTTGTCCAGTTTTAACACAACGCCCACTGTGATTTTGTCGAACTGCGTGACAATATTATCCCATTTCTCGACTTCTACAGTTGCCATTGTTAGGTCATATGCAATTTTTTCTATACTTAGGTCTTTTGGCAGTTCTACATATTCTTTTACCCAATTCATAGAAATTTTCATCAGTCCACACTCCTATCTAAATTGTTCCAAAAATCTTAAATCGCCGCTACGCAGCAGTCTTACATCATCTATGCCGTATCTCATCATGACAAGGCGGTCCAGCCCTATGTTTACATAAAATCCCGTAAAATCAGCAGGGTCAAGAGATGCTGCACGCAGGACATTTGGATGTGGTGAGCCACCGGGCATTACCTCTATCCAGCCCACCTGTTTGCATACGGAACATCCCTTTTGGTCACAGACCAGACATCCCATATCAATTTCGAAGCCCGGCTCCACAAATGGGAAAAAGCCCACACGCATACGGATGGGTACGTCGCGGCCAAACACTTTGGACAGTATTGTTTTTATCATTATCATGCCCGAGGCAAACTTAAAATCATGGTCAACGATGAGTGCTTCGTATTGGAAGAAGGCACGCTCGTGGCGTGCGTCTGTGGCTTCGTTTCGGTAGGCGCGTCCGGGATATACAAAGCGGTATGGTGGCTTGTGGGTTTGCATGTAGCGCACACTTGCACCTGTGAGATGTGGACGCAGACATAGGCGACGACCGCCGCTCTCTGCATCATGGCCTGCGAGCCAGTATGTGTCCATGCTTTCGCGGGCGGGATGCTCTGCGGGGAAGTTTAGATTATCGAAGCAGTAGAGTTCGCTGGATATGTCATCTTCTTGGAATATTTCGAAACCCATTGAGCGGAATGCGTCGTTTAGGTCATAGCACATTTGTGTGATGGGATGCAGTCCGCCCATCGGCGGCAATATGCCCGGCACGGTAAAATCAAAGTCGGGCGAAATCTCCGAGGCTTTAAGTTGAATTTCTTCTGTGCGGGAGTCGATGAGGGCTGATAGCTGTTGTTTTATTTGATTGGCGGCTTTTCCGATTTCGGGGCGGATGGCAGGGTCTAGCTTTGGCACCTGTTTTAGGATTTCTGTTATTTCGCCCGTTTTGCCGATTAGGGCAGATTTTATTTCTTGCAAAGCGGCGAGATTTGCGACTGCCGCGATTTTTTCCGTTCCGTTTTTCAAAATTGCATCGAGTTTTTCTTTCATAAAAAATCACCTCCCTTCCATTATACGCTAAAAATTTTTTTTTTACAAAAAAAGTCTTGACATTTGAATTCATTCTATATGATAATCAATCTCAATAAGAGGGAGCGCGAAAAACAGCGCGCATGTCGCGCAAAAGTCAGCGCGACTTAGAAAAGGGGATATGAAAATGAAAAAATTCATCTGCACAATCTGCGGCTATTGCCACGAGGGCGACGCAGCACCGCAAAAATGCCCGCAATGCCAAGTGCCTGCCGACAAGTTTAAAGAAGCAAGCGGCGGAGGACTTCAATATGCGGACGAGCATCGTATAGGCGTGGCAAAAGATGTTGACAAAGACATAGTCGAAGGACTGCGCCAAAACTTTATAGGCGAATGCACAGAGGTTGGTATGTATCTTGCAATGAGTCGTCAGGCCGACCGCGAGGGCTTCCCCGAGGTAGCAGAGGCATACAAGCGTATTGCATTCGAAGAAGCAGAACATGCCGCAAAATTTGCAGAGCTCTTGGGCGAAGTCGTTGACGACTCTACCAAGAAAAACCTTGAAAAACGTGTGCTTGCAGAGCATGGCGCAACCCAAGGCAAGCTTGACCTCGCTCGCAAAGCAAAAGAGCAAAACCTGGATGCCATCCATGACACAGTACATGAGATGTGCAAGGACGAAGCGCGCCACGGCAAAGCATTCCAAGGACTGCTCGACCGCTATTTTGGCTAAACTATGGACGCGCTGTATAAAATCAGCTACGGTCTGTACGTAGCCTCCGCTCACGAAAACGGCAGAGACAATGCTTGTATAATAGACGCTTTTATGCAGGTGACAAATGTCGCACCGATTATATGTACGGCAAATATAAACAAAGACAATGCAACCCACGACATGATTAAAAATACAAAGAAATTTAATATCTCGGTGCTTACAGCCTCCGCCCCTTTCGAAGATATTTTTAGTCGATTTGGCTTCCAATCAGGGCGGGATGTGGATAAATTTGACGGCTTCCACTCCACCCGCCGCAGCAAAAACGGCCTCTTGTATCTCACAGACCACACAAACGCCTGCATGTCTTTTGACGTGACAGGCGTGGTGGACTTTGGCACGCATACGATGTTTTCGGCCGTCCTTACCGACTCGGCAGTGCTTAGTGACGCAGATAGTGTCACTTATAGCTATTACCAAAAAAATATAAAGCCCTTGCCACAGGACGGCGGCTTTGTATGCGATATATGTGGTTATGTATATAGGGATGCGGAGCTTCCCGCGGATTATATCTGCCCGCTTTGTAAGGCTTCGGCCACCAATTTTTCACAACAAAAGGGTGATTAGGATGAGAAACACTATCCAAAAAAAGCTCGTCTATGCCGCCGTCTGCGACCTAAACATGCACGCCACCGCAGAGCAGGTATTTTCTCATGTCACCCTAACCCACCCTACGGTCAGCAAAGCCACGATATATCGCAACCTGCACCAGCTTACCGAAACAGGCGAACTCATAAATATAGGTACATTCCATGGCGCGGCGCATTATGACCATAACTGCCACAAGCATCATCATTTTGTCTGCGAAAAATGCCGCTGCGTACATGATGTGCAGGGCGATTATTCAAACGCCGTACTCCAAAGCCTAAACCCTTCTACAGAGTTTGACATAACAGACTGCAATGTGACCTTTACGGGAATATGCAAAACATGCGAAAAATCAACCCTGGACAGGAGTGATGCAAGAGGATGAATCTCCTACTGGTGGACGGCGACTCAGAAAACATAAAAAACTTTAGGGCGCATATACGCGGGGCTTTTCCGCAAATCCGCATTGTTGGGCATTTTTCTGACTTGGCGGGCAATATGCAAAAGGCAGTGAGAGATTTGAAGCCCGATGTGGTGCTGTCGGATATACGTTTTTTTGGCGGGCTTCATTTTGTTAGGTTTAAGGAATTGCGTGACGAGTTTCCGGAAATTAAATTTATCATGTACGGCACATACAACGAGTCCGATTATATGAAACGCGGGCGGGATTTTGGTGTGCTTGATTTTATGTACAGACCCGTAAAACCCGGCGACCTAAACCGCTGCCTGGATTTTGCACTTACCAGCCACAAAAAGGCGCAGGAGACGCGGCGTGTAGCAAAGGATATGGAAAGCGAGTATCAAAAAAAGATTTCTCACTACGAAGAAATCTTTTTGCGCTCACTGTTAGAGGGCGATGTGGCACGCGAAAGCGAAATCAGAGATGGATTTACGTATTTTGGTTTGCCGTTTACCATGGATTTTTCTGTTTTTATCGTGCGGATTGACCACTACAAGCGTGTGGTTGCAGAGCTTAATGAGATGGAAAAACATATGCGGATTACCAGTGTCCTGTCTGTGGTGCGCGGGATTTTGCGTGATTTCAAAGCAAAACCGTTTATCCGTGCATTCCACGAAATCCCTATTATCATAAATGCAAACCAGACAGTGGAAGATAAGGTGCTGCTCGGCGACCGCATGAAACATGCGATTCTTGAGCGTACCGGGGCGCGTTGTACGATTGGGATAGGGCGTACTTATTCTACGCCTATGGAGATTTCGATTTCTGCGCGAGAAGCGGATGCGGCGTTTGGATATAGATACCGTATGGGCTATCACGCGGTTATTCCCATAGAATTTGTCGAGCCGGATAATAATATCACCTTCCGCTATCCCCACGCGAGGGAGAGGCGGCTGGTATACTCCGCCGTAGTGGGCGACTATGAATACAGCAAGGGGCTACTCTCCGAGCTGTTTAATGCTCTCGCACAGTCAGGTCCTATGCCGGAACATCTCGTAGCAAAGATTGTAATGACCATTGTTTTTAGGATTAGCAGATATATCAGTGAACAAAACTTGCCGTTTGCGGGTGAGGTTGCGCGGTATTTCCCTACAGGTGATATTTTGCGGCTGACCACCATAGATGACGGCTATACATTTTTGGATAAGGCTCTGCGTGAGTTTTGCATGTTTATCGGCAAATTTCATACAAAAGACTCCTTGCGTCTGCATCTTTCGGCAAAACAGCATGTGCAAAAGCATTATTACGAGACATTTTCTATTGCAAAAATCGCAGTCAAACTCGGCACGACACCCGAGACACTCAACAAAGTCTTTATGGAGCGCGAAAAGGTCATGCTTTTTGACTATGTCATGTGGGTAAGGGTGCAGGAGGCGCAAAAGCAACTGACAGAGAGTGCGACAGAAGAGGACATCATAGCCGTGCAGGTGGGCTTTGACGATGTGCGGTACTTCCGTTCAATCTTTAAAAAATATGTAGGCGAAACGCCCGCAGAGTATCGAGCAAGGTCGCAAGGCTAAAACGGAAAGGGGCTTATTTATGATTAAAAATCCGATTTTGAAGGGCTTTAATCCCGACCCGAGCATTTGCAGGGTCAATCAAGACTACTACATCGCGACATCTACATTTGAGTGGTTTCCGGGTGTGCAAATCCATCATTCTAAAGACTTAAAAAACTGGCGGCTGGTCAAAAGACCTCTGGACAGGGTGAGCCAGCTGGACATGAAGGGCAATCCAAACTCAGGTGGGGTATGGGCTCCATGTTTGAGTTACCATGATAACAAGTTTTGGCTGATTTATTCGGATATAAAAGTAGTGTCGGGAGCATGGAAGGATGGCCACAATTATCTGACCACCTGTGACACGATTGATGGTGAGTGGAGCGACCCCATATATCTAAACAGCTCCGGTTTTGACCCTTCGTTATTCCATGACGATGACGGCAAAAAATATTATACAAATATGGTCTGGGACAATAGAGTCAACAACCACAGTTTTTATGGCATAACGATGCAAGAGTATGACAGCAAACAAAAAAAGCTCGTGGGCAAACCGCAGATTATCTTTAAGGGGACAGAGTATCAGTTAACAGAAGCCCCTCATATATACAAAATCAACGGCTACTACTATCTCCTTGTGGCAGAAGGTGGGACTACCTACGCACATGTGGCCAGTTTGGCAAGGAGCAAGCAAATCAACGGCCCCTATGAAATACACCCCGACAATCCATTACTCACTGCAAAATATTCGCCAAAAAATCCACTGCAAAAAGCAGGACATGCATCCATCGTACACACTCATACAGATGAGTGGTATTCGGTCTGTTTGGTAGGCAGACCGATAAAAGGTGACGGAAAATCAGGCATCGTAGACGGACGTAACGAAGATATTGACAGGGAATTGATGAACAGGGGCTACTGTCCGCTTGGGCGGGAAACGGCGATTCAAAAGTTGGAATGGAAAGATGGCTGGCCATATGCAGTAGGAGGCAAAGCCCCGACAGAAAATACAGAACCACCAAACATGCCCGAGGTAAAATGGGAAACAGCAGTTGCAAAAGACGATTTTGACAGTGAGGAGCTAAACATTAATTTCCAGAGTCTAAGGATTCCGCTCTCCGGAGATATTCTTAGCTTAAAAGAAAGAAAGGGGCATCTGCGCTTATATGGGCGTGAGTCACTGACATCACATTTTACACAAGCATTTGTTGCAAGGCGGTGGCAGAGTTTTAACTTTAATGCCGAAACAAAAGTCGAGTTTGACCCGACGAGTTTTCAGCAAAATGCGGGGCTGACATGTTTTTACAACACATTAAACTGGACATCTGCACATGTCACATGGCATGAGGAAAAAGGCAAGGTGCTGGACATTATGACTGCCGAAAACGGCGTATTTGCCCAGCCCATAGCAGGTAACGAAATAGTCATACCCAAAAACGCCGATGCCGTGTATATCAGAGCCGAAATCAGAACAGAAAAATACAGCTATTTTTACTCCTTTGACGGAAACAGCTGGACAGAAATCCCTGTAAAATTGGATGCATATAAACTCTCCGATGATTTTATATCGGGAGGCGGCTTTTTTACGGGTGCATTTGTAGGGATGTATTGTCAGGATTTGGTGGGATGCAATCTACATGCGGATTTTGACTACTTTATGTACGAAGAGCTTTAGGGGCGCGCCCTCTAAAAAAACTCTTCATGCCACAGGGCAAACATAAATATTGTCCAGATTTTCCTCGCATTATCCTCTTTGCCGTTTTTGTGGCGAGTGAGTAATGCGAGGATTTTTTCTATGTTAAAGTATTCTGACATAAAGTCTTGTTGGAAGGCTTTTTGCACAATACTATAGTATTTTTCTTCGCGTAGCCAGTGGCGGGTGGGTACAGGAAAACCCAGTCGCTTTTTTTCGCGTTTATCGCGGAAGTTGCGTTTTGCGGCGCGGCGCAGGGCATATTTCCCGTTGATTTTATTCATGCGGTAGCGGGTTGGGATTTTTGCGGCTACGGCAAACACTTCTTTGTCGAGGAATGGTACGCGGGACTCCAGTGAGTTTGCCATCGACATTTTGTCGGCCTTCAAAAGAATATCTCCGACCAGCCACAGATGTATGTCGAGATACTGCATCTTTGTGATGTCGTCGGCATGGGCAACCTGTGCATAGTATGGCGCGGTGATGTCCCATGTGGTATGTGTTTTTAGCGGAGAAGCGAGGATTTCGGCTCGTTCGGCCTCGGAGAAGATATTCGCGTTGCCGATAAATCGTTCTTCTATGGTCTTTGATGCACGTATAAAATAATTTTTCCCCTTAAACGCAAAGGGGATTTTTTTTGCCAAGAAGCCAAGTGCGCGGCGCACAGGCATAGGCAGTTTCATCATCGGTGCCAGTGACAGTGGCTCGTGATATATGCCGTATCCACCAAAAAGCTCATCAGCCCCCTCCCCCGACAGCACTCCCTTTACATGCTCTCGTGCAAGCTTGCACACAAAATATAATGCAATCGCCGCAGGGTCGGCCAGAGGCTCGTCCATATGATACTGGATAGTAGGCATTGCTTCCCAAAACTCGTCGGTGGAGATGATTTTGCTTATATTTTCTACGCCCTTTTCGGCAGAGAGATTTTTTGCATGTTCTATTTCACTAAAACCGTCGTAGTCAAAGCCCACGGTAAAGGTCTTTTCCACCTTATCCGCCACAGCCGCTACATAGCTGCTGTCCACTCCACCCGACAACAGCGAGCCAATCACAACATCCGCACGCTGATGATACTCTACAGAGTTTTTTACAATGCTGTCGATTTGTTCCTCGATTTCTTCTATAGAAAGATTTTCGTCGGGTCTAAACTCCGCTTGCCAATATCTTTCAATCGAAAGCTTTCCGTCACGATACCGCATAAAATGTGCGGCAGGCAATTTATATATTCCCCTAAAAAATGTCTCGTCAAGTACAGAGTATTGGAAAGAAAGATAACTCTCAAGCGCGGTCTTGTTGACTTCCTTTACAAATCCCGGATAATCCAAAAACGCCTTGATTTCTGACGCAAACAACAGCTCTCCATCTGCAATCCCGTAGTATAGCGGCTTGATTCCAAAAAAATCACGCGCCGCAAAGAGTTCTCCCGTCTCATGGTTGTATATAACAAACGCAAACATCCCACGTAGAGACACCATCATTTTTTCGCCGTATTCTTCAAAGAGATGCAGTAATACCTCTGTGTCAGATGTCGTTTTAAATGTGCGCCCCATCTTCTCCAGGTCATCACGCAGCTCTCGGTGATTATAAATTTCTCCGTTAAAGACAATCGTAAGCCGACCGTCGGCACTGTTCATAGGTTGTCCGCCATGCTCCAAATCAAAAAAAGACAGCCGCCTAAAGCCCAGCGACACAGCCCCCGTAACGTGAAAACCCACGCCATCAGGTCCGCGATGTGCCAGACGCTCTGTCATCTTTTTTATTATATCTTCGTCACCGTATTTGCTACCCGTAAATCCGCAAAACCCGCACATTTTAGCCTCACCTTTTTACATTATTTCCATTCTTATCCCTTACTAGCCCCGCCCACGATGCCTTCTACATAAAATCTTTGCGTAAGCAAAAACAGCGTCATCAGCGGAATAGCCACAATCACCGCACCCGCACAAAACTGTGTAAAATACGCACTCACAGTCTCGCGCTCTATCATCTGTCGTAGCCCTACCGCTACAGTAAAGCGTTCTTGGTTGCCGCGCATCAATATGGACGAGAGCATAAAATCACCCCATGGCGCGATAAACGAGATAATCAGGGTATAAGTAATAATCGGACGCGAAATCGGGAGTGTAATCTTCCAGAATATATCGTTTTTTGACGCGCCGTCTATGGTTGCGGCTTCGTCTATGGAGCGTGGAATCGTATCAAAAAAGCCCTTTGCGATTAGGAATCCCGTCGCCGCACCTGCCGAATACACCAATGTAAGCCCTACCAAAGACTGTGTCAGCCCGATGAGATTAAGCACATGGAATATGGCGACCAATGCCATAACCCCGGGGAACATCCCGATAATGAGCAGTAGATTCATATATGCGCGGCGCATGGTAAATCGCAAACGCGAAAACACATAACTCACCATCAGCACCAAAACAGAAGTAATCAGGCATGAGGCAATAGCCACACGCAATGTATTCCAAAACCAAAGCGGAAAATTAAAAAGATGTGTATCGGTAAACAGATTGATATAATTTTGAAAAGTAAAGCCACGCGGTATTACATATGAAACAAATGCACCAGGCTCCTCTCGGAAGGAGTGCATAACAAGCCACGCAATGGGCAAAAGCCAAACTATGCTAAGGATTGCAAGGAAAACATGCGAAAAAACAAGCCCCACCTTTTTTCTCACGAAAACTCCTCCTCTCTTTTGCGCGACGCAAGCAGATTAAACGAAATCAAACTAAACGTAGCCACGACGATAAACACAAGGATTCCAATCGTCGCCGCCAGTCGGAAGTCCTGCTCATTGACCGCAAGACTGTATAACCAAGTAATCAACAAATCCGTCCGACCGGCCTGATAAAGCTCCAATGTAAGCGGCTGTCCCGCCGTAGTCAGCCAAATTACATTAAAGTTATTGAGATTGCCCACAAACTGCGAAATCAAATACGGTGTCGTAATAAAAAGCATATATGGCAATGTAATTTTTCTAAATGTCATAATCGGCCCCGCGCCATCGAGTTTTGCACTTTCGTATAACTCTTCGGGGATATTCATCAAAATACCCGTGGTGATGAGCAGGGTAAACGGAATCCCCACCCATAGGTTTGCGAGCAGTACGGTAGTCCTTGCGTGCGTCCCCCAAAACCGTATAGGCTCGTCTATCCATCCCAGATAGTTCATCAAAATAACATTGACCGTGCCGTTATCATTCAAAAGCTGTCGCAAAACAAGCAATGACACAAACTGCGGTACCGCAATCGTTACCACAAAAAACGAACGCCACATAGCTTTAAATCGTATTCCCTTTTTGTTGATAAACAAAGCCAAAGCCATGCCGCCTATATAATTGCTAAACGTAGCAATCACAGCCCAAGTAAGAGTCCAACGCAAAATAGAAAAAAATGTATTGGAAAGTCGAGGATTGGCATATGTGATTTCTCTAAAATTATCCAGCCCGACCCATGTAAAAAGCCGCCCCGGAGGCTGGTTCATCCTGTCGAAATTTGTAAACGCCATCAAAATCATAAAAATAAGCGGTATGACAGTAAACAAAACCAATCCAATCGTCGGCAATGTTAACAAAACCACATGATATTTGTCATGCCAAAGTGTATACAAATCTTCTTTAAAACTCGGCGGACTCTCCCCTGCCGCCACCATACGAGCTGCCTTATTCCCCATCCTTATATTCATCACATAAAGCACAATAAAAGCAATACAGGCGACTATGGTCAATACCCCAAAAATCAACACAATCATCGAGTTATCCCCACGGATTACTCTGTTAATCTGCAAAGCTTCATCCCAAACGGTATGTTGCTCCGTGGCCCCGAGTGTGCGAAACAACAGCAGATTATTTGCCCCAAAAAAGGCCATAAACAAAATAAAAACAACTTGTGCAACAAAAAACAGCGCGCCCTTGGCTCTCTGCCCATAGTATGCACATCTGCTACCCATGACAAAAAAATTTAAAATCGCCATAAAGCCACGCCCCTCTATATGTAATCTGCCCCCCCCCACTCTTCCGAGGAGGGGCAGTGAATGAGCAATTAATGTCCCATTATTTGTGCGACCATTTCGTCGAGCAGGTCTTGGATATTGAGGGTATTGACTTCGCCATTGACTACATGTGTGCCGAACGCTTCTACAGGCCCCCAGTAGCTGCCCTGTACGTCACGTTGCGGGAAGGCATACATGGATTGATATGCCAATGCGGCGAGTGCAGGGTTTGCAAGCACGGATGGATGCTGTGCGACTGCGATGTTTGACGGGCCGATTTGATTCATTTCGAAGCTAAGGAGTTGCATCTCTTCGCCTGTGAGAAAATCCGCAAAATCCATTGCATATACGGGATGCTCTGTTTGGCTGTTAACGCCTACGAGTTTTGTACCCATAAAGCTGGATAGCTGGACTTGGCGGCCGCCTATGGTAGCGGTGGGGAGTTTTGTTACACCAAAATTTTCGCCGAGGGTTGCTTGTATATCTGCCGCCATCCATGTGCCGCCTACACCACCGGAAAGAGTCGTACCTATACCTTCTACGAGTTCTTCTGCCCATCCTGCTTGCCATGCACCACTTTCTGCCATCGCTATCATTGCATGTGCGGCGGCGAGTCCGTGTGCATTGTTAAAGTCAACTACTTGGCGGTCGCCATCAAGGCCGAGACTGCCTTGCGCAAGGAACCACGAAGCCGTCACCCATGCCACATCTATAGGGAATGTAAAGCGGCGGTTTGCGGCAAGAGAAGCCTCTATGATACCGTCGAGTGTGAGTACATCATCAGATGAAATTACACTACTGTCGTAATACCAAAAGTAGCCGTTGTCGGCGGTCTGCGGATATGCCCACATACGACCGTCGAGTGTAGCGATATACACCGCAGAATCCATGTTGCGTGCGCGGATGTCGGCTATATTCCGTGTTACTTCGTATAATACGCCCGCGTTTACAAAATCGCGCAACTGGTCGTCCGCAAAAGCAAAAATATCCGCGGCAGATGCAGGATCCTCCAACACACGCTCAAGAGCGTCACCTTCTCCCACCACACCAAATGTGAAATTAAAAGTGGTGTCGGGATGCATCTGTGCAAAACGTTCTGCCGCTATGTTCAAAAATTCTTGGTTGCCGAGAGGCCCCCATACAAGCAGGTCTACGGTGTCATCATTTCCGCAGGCTGTAAAACCGAGCGCAATCATCGCAACGATTGCAAAAGCAACTAATTTTTTCATTTTGAATTTTCCTCTCCAAATTTTACAATTACATTACATTTTTTCTAATGAAATGTCAATTTAGATGTTTTGGTCATAACCGCTCAACCTCAAGGTTTAGGATATAGGATGATATAGGGTGTGTGTTGTGAATGGTGGAAATAACGCTATTTTCATGATAAACTAAACATACTGTTTGAAAATTTTAGAAGAGCCGGATATTAAAATAGTCGCTTGCCCATTCCACAGGGCGAAATTTTAATGTGAACATGTGGGGAGATGATGTGACCTTGGATTTTCGTTATAAGTTAACAGCGCGGAATGACTTGCTTTCTGATGGAGGGCGGCGACCGCGTTTTTTTATCAGGACATATGGTTGTCAGATGAATGAACGCGACTCAGAAAAGATGGCAGGGTTGCTTGTGCAGATGGGTTTTGTGGCGGCTCAATCGCAGGACATCGCCGATGTGGTGTTGTATAACACCTGCTGTGTGCGCGAAAGTGCCGAAGATAAGGTGCTGGGACATTTGAGTGTCTTGCGCAGACAAAAAACAGAGCGGCAGTTTGTGTTAGCAGTGGGCGGTTGTATGCCACAGCAAAAAAACATGGAGCAGTTGCTGTGGGACAAGCATAAATATGTGGATTTGATTTTTGGGACAGGCAACAGGCATAGATTGCCCGAGTTTTTGTGGCGGGTGATAGAAGGTGGCGAGCGTGTCTGCGATATTAGCGAGGGTGACGAGTTGCCGGAAATCGGGGATATAGATGTCGCCTCTCGTGAGTATGCATTTAAGGCCGGTGTAAATATAATGTATGGTTGCGACAATTTTTGCTCGTATTGTATAGTGCCGCATGTTCGTGGCCGTGAGCGCAGTCGTTCTGTGAAAGATATATTAGAAGAAATACGTGTTTTGGCAAACGACGGAGTAAAGGAAATCATGCTGTTGGGGCAGAATGTAAATTCCTATGCGGGAGAAGTTAATTTTTCGGAGCTATTAAAACTCGTGCATGATGTCGAAGGGATTAAGCGTATAAGGTTTATGACTTCGCATCCAAAGGATTTTTCTGATGAACTAATCGCGGCTATGCGTGATTTGCCCAAGGTATGCAAGTCGGTACATCTGCCGCTACAGGCTGGGAGTACGCGAGTGCTTGCCGATATGAATCGCATGTACACAAAGGATGAGTATATCGCGCTGGTGATGAGGCTAAAAGAGGCTGTGCCGAATGTGGCGATTAGCACCGATATTATCGTAGCGTATCCCGGCGAAACAGATGACGACTTTGAGGATACGCTTGATGTGGTGCGCCGCGTGAGGTTTTCCGGCGCGTTTACATTTATATATTCCAAAAGGAGTGGTACACCTGCCGCCGAGCGGACGGATTTGGTGTCCCGCAAGGTAGCGAATGAGCGGTTTGACAGGCTCACAGCCGAACTTTATCCCATCATGACAGAGATAAACGAAGCAAAAATCGGCAAAGTGTTTGATGTGATGGTGGAAGAAAACGGGCGGGGACGTATGGACGACCATACCTTAGTGCATTTTATCGCAACGCAGAGTATGACCGCAGGAGAAATAATCCCGGTGCGTATCGACGAGGCAAAGACGTTTTATGTAACCGGGGTGAGCGTATGAAAATAAGAAAATCCATCCTTGCAGACCTTGAGCAGATAGAAGCAATCTACGAAGGCGCACGCGCATTCATGCGGGATAGCGGCAACCCGTCACAGTGGAAAAACAATCACCCCCCACAAGAAATTGTCGAGGCAGATATAAAAAACGGCGATAGCTACGTATGTGTCAGCGACGACGGAGAAATTTTGGCCGTGTTTTTTTTCACAACAAAACCCGACCCTACTTATACAGAAATCAACGGCGCGTGGCTAAATAATAAGCCCTATGGTGTCATCCACAGAATCGCCCGCAAAAGCACCCCTGCCGCAAAGGGCGCGGGCAGGTTTTGTATAGAATGGTGCTTCCGCCAAATACAAAACCTACGCATAGACACCCATGAGGACAATGCTCCCATGCTTGTTATGTTAAACCGCTTGGGCTTCGTCCGTTGTGGTATAATCAAGCTGGAAAACGGCGAAGACCGTGTTGCACTGCAAAAGATATTTTAATATAATCAAATATCTTCCAAAAAGGAGTAAATATCATGGTTGTACTAAACACCCAATACAATCTAATGTATCCTCGCTTGTCGGACATAAGACGAAGGATAGTTGCATACGAAGACGCACTAAAAGGCGAGTTTTTACAGTATCAAATACTCCCGATACCGGACGATGCACCCCCGGAAATACCAAGAGTGACTATTACCACAAAGCATGGGCATTCAATGTTACAACTGTCGTTATCAGGGGCAGTTTTCCAGACGGCATATGATGATGCGTACAACAAGAGCTGGGAAAAATGTCACGATTACCTTGAAAAAAGGATGGAACAAATTTATGACATTGTTAAACATATATCCCCTGAAAGGATTTATACACAGGGGATTACTGCGCAAATAATAGTTAATATACCTGATACAAACCCCGTGGAGTTTTTAACTAAAGGCGTTCCCATTATAGACAAGAATCAAGATATATGGGATTTTGGATGCTACGCAACTGTAATAAGTCAAAATAAGTATTTTGCTACAGTCCAGATTTCAAATGCAAGGATTGCACATATCCCACTTTCTGCGGAAAACTATGAGCATAAAAATTATTTGCTTTTTAATATTGAAGCAAACGACAGAAAGATGTTTAACCAAGACAGTAATAACGATTCTGGAAAAGAGACCACAAAAGACTTGCTTTCATTGATGAAAGAAATAGTTACTGTAAGGATAGATGCATTCATAAGTGGGGGAGTGTTCAAATTATGAATATGTTAGGCAAGCCTATACCTGATTTGTTTGTGCAGTCTTTGCCACGTTTTGTACAATCTCGGAATACTCAATATTGCTATCCAAGTATGTTTTCTGAAATAGATTTGGAACATATAACAATTGACGCGATTTCTGCTGCCGAAAAATATCCGCATCACTATTCACTTATTGCTGTTGATGGCAAAGATGAATATGGCACAAGCTATGGTAGGCTTTTATTCTGCAAGAGTTCACTTGCAGAAATAGATTGGCTTGTGCTTATACATGGAGGGTTTGAAGATGAATCTCTCTGTTATGTAACCGGTGCAGAATGCCAATAAGGAGTTTGCGCCATGAATAAGCTAAAGGTCGTGCCTAACAAACTTGACGATAAAATCCGTGTGCAGATATATCATGTGAAAGAAAACAAAGCAAAAGAAATGACGGCGATTATTGATACAGGTGCGTACAACAGCTATCTTGGCGATAATGCTCTAAAACGGATAGGATACGAAATAAATATTGACAAAGTAAATAAACATAAAGACAGATTAATCCCTATGCAGGGAATAACCGGCGAAAATCATATCTATCCTCGAAAGTGTCCGGATATTTCAGAAAAAATATATGCTTCTTTGCCGATTAAACTATCAAATTTATATTTTAGCACAACAATAGTTGTTGACTCGCCTACAATACATTTGCCTGTGTCGTTTCATGTGCAAAAAAATGATGTGTTTGTAGATATATCATTTGAGCAGCGAGACATTGTATTAATTGGCATGGATATTTTGAGAGATTTTAATTTTGGTGTAGATATTGAGCAACTCCCCTTTTTTAGTATTTCTCGTCCCGCTAGTCTTGTGACACCACGAAACAAACCAATAATGCAAATAAAATTCATTTAAAGAGGAATCCCCCATGCCAAAACTCACCCCAATGATGGAGCAATATTTCGCAATAAAGGCCAATCACAAGGATGCGATATTGATGTTCCGACTGGGGGATTTTTTTGAGATTTTTTTTGACGATGCAAAGATTGCGGCCAAGGAGCTGGACATAGCTCTTACAGGTCGTGACTGTGGGCAAGAAGAGCGCGCTCCCATGTGCGGAGTACCTGCCCACGCGGTAGATGGCTATATCGCAAAGCTTATCGAAAAAGGGTATCGTGTGGCACTTGCCGACCAGGTAGAGGATGCAAAACAGGCAAAAGGTATAGTAAAACGTGATGTGGTGCGTGTTATCACCCCGGGTACGGTGACGGATGCTAATTTGTTGGAAGAAGGCCGACACAACTATATCACTGCAATACATAGCAGCAAGGACGGATTTGCATTATCATCGGCGGATATTACTACGGGGCTTTTTATGGCTACCTTTATCGAAAAAAACGAAAATAAACTATTGGACGAACTCACTCGCATATCCCCCGCCGAGGTTGTCCTGCCCGAAAATTTTAGCCTGACCCGCATTATCGAAAATGTCACAGGCATAAAGGCTACAATCGCTCCTGCCTATACCTTCCATCCCACAAATGCATATAAATTGCTCGTAGACCACTTTGGCACACTGCATCTGGAGGGCTTTGGCGTATATGACAACGCACCGGAAATCCCTGCCGCGGGCGCGCTTTTGGCATATCTTGCGGATACACAAAAGCAAGCACTTCTGCAAATCACGCGCCTAAAAACCTACACACAGCAACAGCATATGATTTTGGACAGCTCATCTCGGCGAAATTTGGAACTTACATCCTCTGCCCGCCACGGCAAAAAAGGCTCGCTCCTTTGGGTGCTTGACCATACAAAAACAGCTATGGGCGCACGCCTTTTGCGTAATTACATAGACCTTCCGCTTATTAACAGGGAAGAAATAACGCGCCGTCTCGACGCAGTATCCGAGTGGAAGGCTCTGCCAATGGAACGTGCCGAATTGCGTGAGTATCTCCACGAAATCAATGACCTGGAGCGTGTGATGTCGCGCCTCGCTTCGCGCTACGGCTCTGCACGCGACCTGGCTACGCTACGCGCAAGCTTACAGCTTTTGCCATCCGTCGAACGTCTGCTGACAAATACAAAAAGCGCGGCAAACTGCGAAATCCGTCGTACATTTGATGCATTGCCCGACATCTACGAAAAAATAGAGCGGATGATTACCGAAGCCCCTCCCGCTACCGTCCGTGAGGGTGGCATGATTAGGCCGGGCATCAATGCAGAGTTGGATAGCCTGCGCGATATAAAACAAAACGCCCAAGCCTACATCGCGGACCTCGAAGCCCGCGAAAAAGAACAAACAGGCATAACAAGCCTAAAAATCCGATACAACCGAGTGTTTGGATATTATATAGAAGTGACGGCTACAAATCTTTCTAAAGTACCCGACCACTACATCCGCCGCCAGACTTTGGCAAACTGCGAGCGTTTTGTGACTGAGGAGCTAAAAAAGCTCGAAGAAACCTTGTTAAACGCAGACGAAAAAATCGTAACCATCGAGTTTGATTTGTACGACGCACTTAGGCGCGAAATCGTAGAAGAGATGGTGCGAGTACAATTTGCGGCGGTCACGATTGCTACATTAGACGCATTACAATCACTTGCAGAAGCCGCCGAACGCAATAACTACACAAAGCCGCATATCACAAACGATTCTCACATAACAATAAAAGGAGGCCGCCACCCCGTAGTAGAAAAACTGACCTCTCACGCCTTTGTGCCAAACTGCACACAAATGAGCGGCACAGACCATCTCGCCATCATCACAGGCCCGAACATGGCGGGCAAATCTACTTACATGCGCCAAGTCGCCCTCATCGTGCTAATGTCACAAGTAGGCTCATATGTGCCTGCCGAATCCGCAGAAATTTCTGTATCCGACCGTATATTTACTCGCGTGGGTGCCTCCGACGACCTCGCCACGGGGCAAAGCACCTTTATGGTGGAGATGACAGAAGTCGCAAATATTTTGAACAATGCGACAAACAAAAGCCTCGTTATTCTTGACGAAATAGGTCGCGGCACAAGCACCTTTGACGGTCTTGCAATCGCATGGGCAGTCCTTGAGCATATAGCAAAAAAAATAAGCTCGAAAACACTCTTCGCCACACATTATCACGAACTCACACAGCTCGAAGGACAACTCGCGGGGGTAAAAAACTACTGTTTTACTGCGCAGGAGACTGACGACGGCGACATCGTATTCTTGCGAAAGCTAATCCACGGCGAAGCCGGCCAAAGCTACGGAATCCACGTAGCTCGCCTCGCAGGCCTCCCCCCGGAAGTCATCAGCCAAGCCGACGACCTCTTAGAGGATTTTAATACAACGGGAATAACAAAAAAATCCGCTTCACTCCCCTCACCCAAGCCAAAACCACTCTCAAAAAGAGAGCAAGCCCTGACTCTCGCACTCACAGAAATCGTAATAGACGACATCACCCCAAGGCAGGCCATGGATATACTGGCACGGTTAAAGGAAATCCTGTGAGCATCCCTTAACCACCGCTGCAAATGTCGTGCGTTCTCCTACCGTGCCTGTAACGGTAGCAGTCTCGCCTTCATATACTGTAGTGACGACAATCTCTTCACCGAGCCGTGTTTCTGCCAGATAATTAATCTGCACCTCACGCCATGCCCCCGTAGCTCCCAGTGCATTTGTGATTAGGTCGGCGTAGACGCTGTTGTTCATATGATTGTTTGTGTCGATGTCGGCATATCTTACGGTGTGTACATATTGATTGGCCTTAGGCAGTTCTGTGTTAGGCAGAGCAATTTTGACCGGCATGATTTCTACGCCGTAGTTTTCGAAGTCGGGTAATTCCACCGGCAACGCGCTTGGGCGCAAAATTTTGCGCTCTGCCAAGTCCAGCAAAATCCACATGCTTGTCCATTCCATTATTTTTTTTCCGCCGCCATCATGCATGTCGCCTTTTCGCAAAAATGTCCCGCGTGCCACGCTGTCAGGCCATGTGCGTATGGTCACTTCTTCGTCATATGTGGGTTCTCGCATGACAGATAGCGCAAACCTTTGCAGAACAAAGCTCATGCTGTACTGCGAAAGTGCATGGAATCCAATCCCAAGTTCATTTGCATTTATATCAGCGGCTATGTGTACCATGCGCAAAAGTGCGGAGAGTTTGACCCTACCCGCCGCATCCAAGTCATAGTATGTTATCCTGTGTTTGCCTGTGTACATAAATCATCTCTCCGTTTCTCAAAATTTGAATTGATACTAATATTAATATGTGTGCATTACAAGCTTTCCACCAAACGAGTTAATAAAAACAAGAAATATACAAAATAATGACGAATAAACGTTCTTGTTGACATAAATGCACTATCGCCGTAGAATGAGGGACGCTTTTTTTTTAATATTGTTTGCGGGGGTTGTCGTATGTCCGGTTATCTGCATCGAGCAAGCATACAGAAAAGCAATCTACAGATGTGCAATGTCACAGTTGCGTTATTTTTGAGCGTGCGTAAAATATAAAAGTGGTATTTGGTGTGTCAGCGCAAATACCGTTTTTTTATTTATATTAAATTATTATTCAATTAAAGGAGGGCTTCATTTTATGCAAGCCATTAGAAACATGAAAATCAAATCCAAGCTGTTCCTTGGGTTTGGCGTAGTACTTCTCGCTTTGGTGGTCGTAGCATTCATGGGTGCTACCGACGTTATGGAAGTAGACAGAAGATACGGCGATACCATCGAGTACACCGTGTACAGGTATGGCCAAATGCTCGAGCTTGATACCGAGCTGATGGACATACGCAGACTTGTCACCACTATCGCGCTTCAGAGCGGTCAGTTCCCCGACCAGTTAGGCTCGATAGAAGAACTGGAGGCACAGGCTCTCTCAACTGCAAACAATGTATCGGCCATCGTCGGACGATTTAGGACTAACCTAATCGCAGACCCGCATATGGACGAGGCTACCCGCGCAATCCGCATCACCCAAGCCGACGAAATCGAGCGGCTAATCTACAGATACTTAGACGAAACAGTAGAAACGGTAATGGAATACGCACGCCGTGGTCGCACATACTTGGCCGCAGGTGGCGAGACCATCGCACAATACCGCGAAGCTGCCGTATACTCCATAGTGGACGGTCGCGAAATCATGGCAGACATCGACGTTCTTTCCGAAGAAATCCTTTCCGGCCTACGCGCCATCATGGATGGCGTACAAGAAGAAATGTACCAGTTCTCATTCCAGACGATGTTGACACTTGTTGTTATTTCTGTCATCGGTGCGGGTATGGGTATAGGTGCGGCGTTACTCATCGCTTCGCTGATTTCTAAGCCTGTAAATGAGCTGGTAGGCACACTCACAAACGTAGCAAGCGGTAATCTTAACATCAACATGAAAACAGACCTGCCCAAGGACGAAATTGGTATAATGACACAAAATGTATACAGCCTCATCAATGTCATAAAGGGTATGGTAAACGACATCTCGGATATGTCTCACGAAATCTTGGATAACGGTGACATAGACTATCGTATAGATGTCTCTCGTTACCAAGGCAGCTACAACGACATGACAAGCAACCTTAACTCCTTTGTAGACGGCTATGCAGAAGAAATCCAAAGCATTATCGCTGCTATGGGCAACGTCGCAGACGGTAACTTTAATGCAGAGCTTAAAAAGCTCCCCGGTAAAAAAGCAGACCTCAACAAGGCTCTCGACGGTCTTATCTCAAGCCTACGCGGCGTGATGGGCGAAGTAGATGCCATGATAGAATCTGCCGCTGTAAAAGGCGACATGCACCTTGAGATTGATGTCAGCAAATATCTCGGTAGCTGGCGCAAAATCATGGAAGGTCTTAACGATATAGCAAAAGCTGTAGATGCTCCTGTATCAGAAATCATGAATATAATGAACAAACTCTCCAAAGGTGACTTCTCTGAGCATGTATCAGGCAACTACGCCGGTGACTTCTTGCAGATGAAAAATTCTGTTAACTCCACCATCGACAACCTATCCAGCTATATCAACGAAATCGCCGACACGCTTACCCGCGTATCCGACGGAGACCTTACCATCTCTATCACACGCGAGTACTTGGGTAGCTTTGTAGCAATCAAAGACTCTCTTAACACAATATGTAAGACACTCAACAAAACCATGAGCGAAATCAGTTCTGCGTCCGACCAAGTTCTCTCAGGCGCGAAACAAATCTCTGCAAGCTCTATGGACCTCGCGAACGGCGCGTCTACACAGGCAAGCTCCATCGAAGAACTCAACGCCT
>JGI24703J35330_11748791_pt1 | contig 36512 bp, 18 predicted proteins | sample TergutNt197P1_FD_35330 | JGI IMG/M metagenome (IMG submission 35330)
CACGAAAAAAGTAATCGTCTGAACTTTTGCAGAGTTGAACGATTACTTTTTTGTATCTGTTAGCTTTGCTACCGTCTTTAACGGGTATGCTAGAGACGTTCTTGCAATGCAACTTGCAATAGCGTCTCGCTTTATTATATGAAAATTATAGCATATGAATACAGAAATTACAAGTTAAATTTAAATTTGAGTTTCCCTATTTTTCAAAGTCTGAACTGAAATAGACATTGATTTCACTTATATTTCGAGACGTTTAAATTTGAAATTAGCAGTTTTCTAAAAAGTGACTTTTCCACAGCTATGAGAATTATTAAATGCCGTAGTACCAATGTTTTATAATTTGGAAATTCAATTTTTTCTCACTGTTCAACTGTTCAGAAAGGCGGAAATGTGATGTTAACACCTACTAAAAACTTGCATGAAGATAAAACATTATGATGGACTACTTCAAAATAGAAAAAAATATTTGCAAGATGAACTAGAACGCTATGAATTAGAGATTTGGGAAAGGACAAATCAATTAGAGCTGTATTCTCAAGAGCAAAGTAAGCTCATGGGAATATTGAATTCTCATGGAGCTTTGGATCAACTTGTCAAGTTACAAACACATTTGAATGAGTTGAATAGCAAAATTGAAACATATAAAAAACAATTAGAATTAAAAAGCAAGATAAAGTTAGAACAGGCAAATTTGAAAATTTCAGAACAAAAACTGATTATTGAAATTGCTAATTCTTTAAAGGAATATGAAAAAATAAGAAATAAAGCGATTTTGTTTGTGGAAGAAGTTTCTGAGGCACTTTATGACACGGTAGCTCAATTAAAGGTAGGGCAGAGTGAGGGTTCTAAAGGTGGAAGATATGATATCCAGATGTTATCTAGAAATCAAAAAAGCATGGGAATTAATAGTATGCTAATCTATTGTTTTGATATGATGCTTATTCAAATGTCTGCGTATTTAAATCGTGGACTTGGACTTTTAATCCATGATAGTGCACTATTTGATTCAGTTGATGAAAGACAAGTTGCAAGTGCGTTATTGTTTGCTAAACGACAAACAAAGCAGACAGGTTTTCAGTATATTGTTACTTTAAACTCCGATCAATTGCCAAGAAGTGTTTATGCTGAACTTCAAGAAAATGTGATTGATAGAATCTTAACAGATACTGATGAGTTAGGTTGTCTAATGGGTGTGTATTATTAGGCAACTAAAAAGCTATCACAAAAAGCACGCCTTCGTAGATTTAACAACTTCCAAATCAAAAAACCTCACTGATCAATCAAGTCATTAAGCTTGAGAGTCAGCGAGGTTTTTAGACCGAAAAGCGATGATTCCTTTTTATTGATTTTAATCGATAAACAGCTACCTCTTCGTTGCCGGGTCATAGCCTATATCTTTAAAATACTTTCCAGTCATTTCGTTGAAAATAGTTGCAGCAATGATGGCATAAGGGTCTACAGCTTTTCTTCGAGTTGCGGCCCATGCCATGAAACTGGCGTATCTTCTGAATTTTTTACTTCCTAATAGCTTTAGCGCAAGTACCATTAATAAGATGCGGTCTTTAAAGCTGAGGGTTGGGTTTGTTGGCCATGGTCCTTGCTCCCAAAAGTAAGTGAGTTGTGTTTTAATGTTGTCCATGTGGGCAATTTCATAAGAAGCCCAGTAAGTGCCTGCTGTGACATCCTCACAGGACATGCGCTCAGGTTTATAAACTGAGTAAATGGCTCCGTAATGCGACCATTTTGGATCAAAAATACGGTCTTTCACTTTTTCGTAAACTTTTGTTCCTGGGTAAGGGGTTAAAACGCTAAAGTAAGGGTTGAGAATGTGTTTCTCTTTAATAAATGCTACTGTATCGCGAAAGACGGTAACTTCATCGCTGTCAAAGCCAAAGATGAAAAATCCAGCGGGAGTAATGCCGTAATCAATGAGTTTTCTTGCCGCAACTTCGTATTCTTCAATTTTGTTTGATGTTTTATTAGCTTCTTTTAATGTTGCCTCAGAAATGGATTCAAAGCCCATGGCATAGCTGCGACATCCACATTCTGATAGCAACTTTAGCATTTCATCATCTTGGATGGCGTTTAATGTGCCTTGACCTTGCCAGAAAATGTCTTGATCTTTTAAGGCAGTAAGAAGCTTTTTGGTATATTTGACGTTGATATATAGATTATCATCAACGAATTGGTAGCCTTTTTTAAAGGGTTCAGTGTTGTACTGTTCAAAATCTTGAATTTCTGCCATGACTTGCTCGACAGGCTTCATGCGAATTTTGTTGCCGCTTGAGAATTTAATGGAGCAAAAATCGCAGTTATAAGGACACCCCCTTGAGGCCATAATGGGGAACATGGAATAAGAAGCGTGTTTAATAATGTCGATTCGAGGGCTTACTAATTCTTCTACAGGTGGATACTTTTTGGCATCATATCGTGATTTGAGTTTTCCAGCAGCAAAATCTTCAAGCATGGCAGGCCAAATGTTTTCACCTTCACCAAGACAAACAGAATCAACATGTTGCAAAGCTTCCTCAGGTAACACGGATACGTGGATGCCACCCATAATAATTTTAGCACCTCGCTTGCGGAACTCATCAGCAATTTCATAGGCGCGGTCAGCTTGAATGGTCATGGCTGTAATGGCGACCAAGTCGGCTTTTAGATTAAAATCAATGTCTTCGATTTCCTCATCTATGTATGTAAATGTGTATTCAGGTGGTGTCAAAGCTGCAAAAATCATCGGCGCAAGTTTTGGCATGACTGTTCTGGTTTTGCCAGATAAATAGTCCATCAATTCTGATGACCATAATTTGATTTCTGAATATTTGTCAACCGAAGGGTTAATAAATACAATGTTTTTCATGTGCAAATCCTCCATTTTTTTATATTAAGGCACTAATGCTGATGTGCGATAGTACGATGATGCTGTTCTTCTTGAAGTAATTTTTCAAAAGACTTTCCGATATCAGCTTCTTTAATGATCTCATATAACATAAGTCCGGCGATAATCGAACTAAAATCACAAGCTTTTTTCTGCCTTGCTGCCCAAAATAAAAATTGACCGTATTCATGACTATTTTTTCTTAACTTTAAACCTAGTAAAACTAAAAATAAACGTTCTTTAAGTGTAAGTGCTTTTAAGTGTGGCCATGGGCCATGACTCCAAAAGTAGGCAAGTTGACCTTTTATGACACTCATCTTTCCAATTTGTTTAATAGACCAACCGACTCCTTCTTCAAGTAAAGAAGAGCTTAACTGTTTTGGGGTAAAAACAGAAAGCTGGGAGTTGTAACGGTCCCAATTATCTTCAAATATTCTGCCTTCAGCTTTTATTCTATCATAAAGTTTCGTCCCAGGGTAAGGGGTTAAAATGTTAAAGAAAGGTTGCATTAAGTGATTTTTAATCGCAAAATCAACTGTTCTTTGAAACACTTGTGCATCATCTGTATCAAAGCCAAAAATGAGGTAACCTGTTGGGATAATGCCATGGTTAATTAAGTTTTGAAAAGCGACGTCATAAGTGTTCGTTTTATTCATTTTTGGTTTGTTCACTTCTTTTAAGGTTGCTTCTGAAATGGATTCCAATCCCATGCTAAAGGATCGGCAACCACTTTTAGCCATTAAACTCAGTATTTCCTCATCAAAGGCCACGTCGATGGTCCCTTGTGCTGTCCATGTGATGTCTAGTTCGCTCATGGCTGTAAACAATTCTTTTGTATATGCTCGGTTGACATAGAGGTTGTCATCAGCGAAGATATAGCCTTTTTTGTAAGCACCTAAGGACGGTTTGTTATATGTCTCAAAGGCTTTAATTTCCGTAATGACTTGTTCTACAGGTTTCATTCGGTAACGCTGACCTGATGAATGTTTAATGGAACAAAAGTCACAGTCATAGGGACATCCGCGGGTTGCTTGAATTGGAAAAAGTAAATACCGTTCATGGTCAACGATGTCAACACGTGGACTGATGAGGTCTTTGACGGGTGGGTAATCTTTGGCATTGTAAAACTGTTTTAAAGCTGCTTGCTCAAAATCTTTGAGGATGTCTTTCCACGCATGTTCTCCCTCACCAATCATCACAGCATCGCAATGTGCTGCTACTTCATCAGGAACAACAGAAGCATGGATGCCACCAATGATGACGGGAATTCCTCTGTTGCGAAAACGCGTTGCAATTTCATAGGCGCGATTTGCTTGGATGGTCATGGCTGTGATGGCAACGAAATCAGCGTCTATTTGAAAATTGATTTCATCAAGACTTTCATCAATGTAAACAAAGTCATAGTTTGACGGTGTGATGGCAGCAAAGACCATTGGTGTCAAACTCAGCGTTGACAAAACAGAGTTTCCGATGAAAGACTGCATAATCGTGGAAGACCAAACTTTGATTTGTGGATCCTTTACTTTAGGGTTAATAAAAACAATTTTCTTTTTCAATGTGCCATCACCATACTTTCTCTTGCCATTAGATCGTCAAAATCTTTTCCAATGTCAGACTCTGCAATTGATTCATATAAAACAATGGCAGCAATAATTGAAGCAAAGTCGCAGGCGTTTTTTTGACGTGCTGCCCAAAATAAAAATCTTCCGTAGTCAGGATCAAATTTTCTCAGTTTCAAACTGAGTAAGGTTAAAATGAAACGCTCTTTAAATGTAAGGGTTCTTAAATGTGGCCACGGTCCATGACTCCAAAAGTGGATCAGTTGTTTTTTAATGGCATCGATATTGGCAACTTGTTTAGAAGCCCAACCAAGACCAGCATCAATGAGCGCAGGACTCAACTGTTTTGCGGTAAAGACAGGTGTTAAGGAATTATAATGATCCCAGTTTTCTTCAAAGATTCGCCCCTCTTTTTTGATTCGGTCATAAAGTCTTGTTCCAGGGTAGGGAGTTAAGACATTAAAATAAGGTTGCATTAAGTGCTTGTTAGCGATGAAGTCCGCTGTTCGTTTAAATACTTGAGGATCATCGGTATCAAAGCCATAGATGAGGTAGCCGGCTGGCATAATGCCATGACGAATGAGGTTTTGAAAAGCAACATCATAAGTAGCAGTTTGATTAATTTTTGGCTTATTGACTTCTTTGAGGCTTTCATCTGAAATGGATTCTAACCCAACAGCGTAAGAGCGACATCCACTTTTTGCCATTAAAGCAACGACTTCCTCATCAAAGGCCACGTCGATGGTGCCTTGTCCAGTCCACGTGATGTCGAGCTTTCCCATTTCGGTAAAGAGTTCTTTAATATAATTTTGATTGACATACAGATTATCGTCAATAAAAACGTAGCTTTTTTTAGTCACACTGCCTTTTGATTGATTATATTTTTCATATTCTTTAATTTCTGCAATGACTTGTGCCACCGGCTTCATCCGATAACGATGCCCCGATGAATGCTTGATTGAGCAAAAATCACAATCGTAGGGACAACCTCGGGTTGCTTGAAGTGGGAAAAGTAAGTACCTATTATGATCGACTGAGTCAATTTTTGGACTAATCAATTCCGTGACTGGGGGATAGTCACGGGCATTATAAAATTTCTTCAATGCACCTTGTTCGAAGTCTTTAAGCATTTCTGGCCACGTGTTTTCGCCTTCACCAATCATCACAGCATCACAATGAACGCTCGCTTCCTCAGGCAATACAGAGGCATGAATGCCACCGATAATGACGGGAATGCCTCTTTTGCGAAAATGATCGGCAATATGGTAGCCACGATTTGCTTGCGTTGTCATTGCAGTAATGGCAACTAGATCAACATCCATTTGAAAATTGATTTCTTCATATTCTTCATCAAGATAGATAAAGTCGTAATGTGGCGGAGTGATGGCTGCAAAAACCATGGGCGCTAGCTTAAGAGCAGAACGAACATTATCTCCAACTAACGAACGCATAATCTTGGATGTCCATAATTCCACTGGCAAATCTTTCATTTTAGGGTTAATAAAAGCAATCTTTTTCAATGTAGCACCTTCCTTTTCTTTTAAATTTATAATTGCTTTGGATTAAAATTAGCTTCTTTGCTTGTTTTCATATGAAATAAGTGCTCCGATAATGGCAGCGATGTGACAGGCATTTTTCTGACGTGCTGCCCAAAACAAGAATTCACAATATTCAAGGCTTATTTTTTTTAACTTCAAGCCTACTAGGCGTAAAATTAGACGTTCTTTCATGTTAAGGGCTCTTAGGTACGGCCATGGTCCATGACTCCAAAAGTAGGTTAATTGCTCTTTGAGGAGGTCTATGCTAGCCATTTGCTTAGTGGACCAAACCGCTCCTTCTTTAAGTTGGGATGCACTCATTTGTTTGGGAGTAAACACAGGGGCTAAGGTATTGTAATAATCCCAATTTGTTTCGAAAATTCGATCTTCTTTTTGGATTCTATCATAAAGTCGTGTACCAGGGTAAGGGGTTAGAATATTAAAATAGGGTTGTAGCAAACGATTTTTAACAATAAAATCAACGGTGTGTTGAAAGACTTGTTCATCATCACTATCAAAACCGTAAATGAAAGATCCTAGTGGCATAATACCGTGCCGATTTAAGTTTTTAAAAGCAACCTCGTAATTTTTCGCTTTATTGGTTTTTGGCTTGTTCATTTCTTCAAGGGTTTTCTCCGAAACAGTTTCAAGACCAAGGGTATAAGAGCGACACCCACTTTTTGCCATCAAAGCAAGGATTTCTTCATCAAAGGCTGTATCGAGCGTTCCTTGCCCTTTCCATATAATATCAAGCTCGCTCATTGCTGTAAATAATTCTTTTATATAGTTTCGATTGACGTATAGGTTATCATCGACAAAGACGTAAGTCTTTTTGAAGATACCAAATTTCTTTTTATTATATGTTTCATAATCTTTAATTTCTGCAATGACTTGTTCTACTGGCTTTAACCTGTAGCGGTGACCTGCTGCGTGTTTAATGGAGCAAAAATCACAATCATAGGGACATCCACGGGTTGCTTGGATGGGAAAAACTAAGTACTTGTCATGATTAACAACGTCAAGTCGTGGACTGATGAGCTTTGTTACTGGTGGATAGTCACGGGCATTGTAAATTTTCTTCAATGCGCCTTGCTCAAAATCTTTAAGCATTTCTGGCCAAATATTTTCGCCTTCTCCAATGATGGCCGCATCACAATGTTGACTCACTTCATCAGGCAATACAGATGCATGAATGCCACCCATAACGACTGGGATTTTTTTTTTACGAAAACGATCAGCAATTTCATAGCCACGATTCGCTTGTGCTGTCATACTTGTAATGGCAACTAAGTCAACATCCATTTCAAAATTAATTTCTTCGATTTCTTCATCAATATAGACAAATTCATAGTTTGAAGGTGTTAACGCTGCAAAGACCATGGGAGCTAATTTACTAAGCACAGCAGATGAATGGACAGAAGTTCCTTGTAACAAGCGCATGGCGTTAGATGACCATAAGTCAAGGGGTAATTTTTTCATTTTAGGGTTAATAAATGCAATTCGCTTCAATGTTATGTGCTCCTTTCCTTTTCTCTAATGAGGCTTTTTATTAATGTATAATAGTTGTCCATCATGATAAGGGCTGCCTCACTCATGATTTTATGCGCAACTGTTACAACGTTTCGCTTTCTCCAATGCTTGAGGTCGGTATCTTTGACCCAGTGGTTGAAAGCGCCCAATGATTTTCCGCACCAAATTTGCATGTCCATTTTTCGTTCTTCGTTGCCGTCTATGGCCCAATATGAAGCATTTCCAAGATACCAGCGGAATATGAGGGCCATTTTAAGTTTAGGATTGGTGCTTGCGCGTTCAACTTGTCTGGGGTCTACTTTCAAAAGGTATTCTTTCGTTAGTTCCCAGACGGTATTTAAGTCTTGGCGGAATAAACGTGTTTCAAGGGCTTTTCGCTCTTTTTCAGGAATGTCATCAATGCTGGCATAGCGAACGTATAGTTCATATAGCTTCTGTGCATTCATTGGAAACATGGTGCCTCTTTTAATGACTTGAACTTTTGAGCCTGCCTCGAACATATCAGCAGAAGGGGCTAGGACGACATCTGCCATTGTTGTTTTTGCTGCCATTTCTTTGACATAGCTTGATGTGCCTGCTTCGATACATGCTTGGTTGACAGAACCTGTTACGACATAGTCAGCACCCATTTGGAATGCACCTACTGCTGAGATAGCTGTTGCAATGCCACCAGCTGCTCCGATGCGAATTTTTTGTCGATAATCGAATGTTTGTTGCACTTCATCTCGGGTACTGATCATGAGTGGAAGTAAGGAAATGAAGGGTTGACCATCTGTGTGCCCACCTGAGTCAGCCTCAGCCGTTACATCATCAGCAATGGGGATTGTTTTTGCCCATTGGGCTTGTTCTTCGGTGATGGTACCTTCGGCTAGTAACTGTGTGACGATGGTTGGGTCTGCTGGGCTCATGAATTTTTTAGCGACCTCTTCTCTTGAAACTTTGGCGATGATGCGATTTTCTGAATAGACACCTAGATGACCACATTTTTTAAGTCCTGCTAAACGGTAGCGAACAAGGGCAGGGCTAACGTTAATGAATGCTGATGCTTCAATGGCTTTGACTGCTTTTTTTAAGAAGAGGGAAACTAAAGCTTCTTCTTGATGAGGCTGGGCGTGTAGGAGGTTGATTAAGTAGGGACCGTTTGGAAGTGCTTGTTGAATTTCATCAATGGCTTGTTCTACTTTAGCAAGTTCTACGCCACCAGAGCCATAAGCACCCATGAAACCGGCTTTTCCTAATGCGATCACCATATCAACAGAAGAAATCTCTTTCGCCATGGAGCCAGCGTAATAAGCATACTTCGTTTGATAGTCACGTTTAAAGGAGGATGATCCTAAAGCTTCTGCGCTTATAATGGGAAAGTTGTAACAGAGCGGTTGTGCTTCTTTTTCATCAATACTAGCTACTTCGCCTCCGATTGCTAATTTAAACCTGTTGTTAATCTCAGGATTTTGGGTATCGACAATGGCTAAACTTTCAGTGCCTTTGTCTTTTAGGCTAGTTAAAAGCTCGGCGGTAAGTGTGACCTCATCTATTAGTTCATGATTTTTAATATATCCGATATGCGTGTTCATTTTTAATTTGGATCCCTCTACTTTCATGTTGTATTTTTTACTTTTTTGAGTTTTAAGGGGTGTATCAGTCTTTAACATAAGGAATTTCGCTTCCATGTGCTTCAAGTAACCGCCTCAAGTGTCCTTTTGCTTTTTCTGCTATTTCATAGATGATGATGCCGGCTAGGATGGTACCGAAGTTGCAGGCATTTTTTTGTCTTACTGCCCAGAATAGGAAGCGTTTTATGTCTTTGTTGTAGCTTTTTAGTTTTAGCCCTAGCAGGATTAAAATGATTCGTTCTCGTAAGTCTAGTATTTTGTTTTGTGGCCATGGTCCTTGACTCCAGAAGAAGCTTAGTTGGTCTTTCATGACTTCAAAGGTCGCTAGTTGTTTGATTGACCAGTTTACGCCGACTTCGAGGTCTTCTGGACTCATTTGCTTTGGCTTGAAGACGGATTTCATCGTAATGTAATTGTCCCAATTTGTGTCTATAATTCTGCCTTCTTCTTGGATTTTATCGTAGAGCCTTGTGCCAGGGTAGGGAGTTAGTAAGTTAAAGTGAACTTGGGTTAGGTGTTTGTCGATAATAAAGTCAACGGCTTTTTGGAATGTATGAACGTGATCGGTGTCAAAGCCGTAAATTAAAAATCCTGCTGGCATAATGCCGTGACGGATTAAGTTTTGAATGCCCACTTCATAGTTATCAGTGTTATGCAGTGTCGGCTTATTAGCTTCTCTTAATGTTTCATCTGAGAAGGATTCAAAACCAATGGCGTAGGTTTTACAGCCACTTTTTGCCATTAAATCGAGTAGCTCTTCATCAAAGGCTGTATCAATTGTTCCTTGTCCCATCCAGGTAATGTCAAGCTCAGCCATTGCGGCAAAGAGCTTCTTAGCATATGCCCGATTGACACAGAGGTTGTCATCTACGATAACGTAGCTTTTTTTATAAGCGCCGAATGATTTTTGATTGTATTTTTCCATGTCTTTAATTTCAGCAACGACTTGCTCAATAGGTTTCATGCGATAACGCGTCCCAGCTGAGTGCTTAACAGAACAAAAGTCACAGTCATAAGGACAACCACGTGTTGCTTGTAAAGGAAACATTAAGTAATGTTCATGCTTAGCGACGTCAACGCGTGGACTAACGAGCTGATTAACCGGTGGATAGGCTTTGGCATCGTAAATTTTTTTCAGGTTGCCTGCTTCAAAGTCTTCAAGCATAGCAGGCCATGTATTTTCTCCTTCACCAATCATGACAGCATCGCAATGTGTGCCGACCTCTTCTGGAAGAACAGATGCGTGAATGCCACCAATGACAACGGGGATGTTAGCTTCGCGAAACTGGTCTGCGATTTCATAAGCGCGATTAACTTGTCCTGTCATGGCTGTTAAGGCAATTAAATCGGCTTCCATGTTAAAATCAATGTCCTCAATTTCTTCATCTACATAAATGAATTCATAAGTTGGTGGTGTTAGCGCAGCGAAAATCAGTGGTGCTAGTTTAAGTGATGAGGACATGGGACGCTTCATGAGTAAATTCATAACCTCAGAAGACCAGTACTCAACTTGTAATTTACTTTTGGGATGGATAAAAACTATTTTTTTCAACTGTATACCTCCTCTTTTTATCGTGTTTCAATGACGAGGGAAAGATCTTCCGTTCGTGCCACGTTGCTACCTTGCCAAAAGATGTCACAGTCTGATACGATGATGACACCCTTTGGTATTTTAACAATTTCTTTAAAGGTTTGGACAAATCTAATGGTGGATTTAATCGGTCTAACTTGTCCCCTGAAAATGGATTTAATCGGACGTTTAGGATCACAACTTAACACATATTTTTCACCGGCAACGGCAAAGCCGGTATTAAGGGCAAATAACAGTTGGATATGGTTCGTCGCCTCAGCTAGTAAACTCCCAGGGAAGACGGGATCATTTTTAAAGTGAACATCAAATGCCCAGTGTGTTTCGTCGTAATCTTTTTCCGCAATGATGCATCCTAACCCGTATGCGCCACCTTTAAAGTCAATAGAAATGATGCGATCAACCATTCTAATTTTAGGATGGATGTTTAAGCGCTCGGCTGTTGTTGATGTTCGGTAGGGATAAAACAGAGCACCATATTCACCGTTGTAAAATTTTTCCATGTCTATTAACGGCTCTTTTTTTGGTTCGATGTTCATTAAAGAAGGTCTTAAGGCATGATTCGATTTTTTAGAAGGTAAGATGCCTTTCATGTTTCTTTTTAGGTCATCCTCAGTAAAGAAGCCACCCATTAATTCCATGCTAAGTAAAAGTTTACCGGCTTTAGAATAGCTGGTGAAGCGAGATTTAACAAGGGTCATGGAACCACTTTGGATAAACTCGACAAATTCTAGTTTAGAGCAAACTGTGTCCCCTTTGGCCGGGAAGTCAGTGTATAAGTAAGTGTGCGTATCTAGGATGCGGTAACTCACCTCGCCATCGTAAATTAAGTCGATACCAATGTATGCGAGGAGTAAAATGGCGACATGAGAAGCTTCTGTTAGAAGGATGTAGGAAATTTTATGTTCAGACATCATAAGAATACAATCGTCTGTAATTTCAAATTCAATGTCGATGGATGACGGGCGGAATTCACCAAATTTGGCATCAATGCCAACGACACGGTCGACAAACATAAAGGGTGGTAATGGCAGTCTAGCACGTTTTTTAAGTTGGTCAAGGGGTGCATAGCGCGCGCCCCAAACTTTTGAAGGGGAGCCAGCAATAATTTCCATGATGTCATCGTAGTCCCATAGACATTGTTTTTTGTTCGTTTTTTGAATTTGAGCGAGTAATGCTTTTTCGTTTTCTAAGTAGCGTTGGTAGGCTAAAAAAGCATTTTGATGAAAGCCGATGTTGAGGGTGGCATATGCGCTTAACAGGTCTGCTTCCATGTCGCTTGCAATTTCTTGCTTTTTAATTTCCACGGGTGGTGTTGATGTGTTAACTGTGATAGGCTCATCTGCTTTTTTGAAGTTTGTTGATAAATTGTTTAATGGCCACACAGTCATGTTTTCTGATTCAGCGGGTAAGGAAAGGTTAAGCTTAACAGGCTGGGGAGAACTATCTTCCATAAAAGAGAAGTCGAAGGCGTTTAGGAAGGTTTCTACGTTGATATTTGCTTGGTTGGATAAGAGCTTCGCATAGGTCTTTAAAAGGCTTCCACGCGCATCGATAAATGACGGATAGATGGAGAATGCGAGGGTGTCTCGATCAGAAAACGTTTCCTGTGCCCAAGCTAAGCAAGTGCCTCCTGTACTCATATCAATAAAGATGCGATTGCCTTCTTCATAAAGGAGTTCTAGCAGACCGTGGAAATCACAAGGCTTGACCAAAATAGCTGCAGCAAATTCAGCAATGGCTTCTATCGTGTTTTCGACGGGCTTTTTATAATAAGTGCTATAAACTTTTAAATCAAGGTCTTCTCGGAAGAGATTCTCACATTGAAGGGCTGCTTCGTAGATTTGATCATAAAATTGCTCTACATGAGGGGTATGGATCGCAGAATCAAGGTCTAGTGTCCATGCCATAAAACGATTCTTTTCAAGAAATTGTTCGATATCTGTTGCTTTCCCACTAATAAAGGCACCTTCTGGGGAGGCTTCTAGTAAAACATAGATATTTTCTGTTTCGTCCACGGCTTGATGAATCGCTTTTATGTCTGCTTTTACATATTTGACACCCATTTCAAAAGGTGTATAAACGTATGTATCACGAAATGATCTTAATAGTTTCATGACGGGTTCGTTAAGTCCTGATTGCAAGTCAGTATCAATTAAATCGTAGGCAAATAAAGTTGCAATTTCTCCAAGGCTTGCACCTGTTAAGATGTCAGGGGTGATACCAAGTCGATGTTTAGCGATGTGATCAACAAGACCAATCATACATAATTCCATGGCAAAGCGTCCAAAGCGATAGTCTAGTTCATCCATGTCAATGAAAAATTTGGTATTGATGAATGTTGAGTAGGCATTGCGGTATCTTGGAAATAACATGAGCATTTCATAGAAGAGGAGCATATGTTGTGCGCTTCCGGGTGGGTTCATATAGGCAATTTTTGCTTCTTTTCCAAACGGATTTGCTGTGAAATAGGAGCCACGCTTGCTTTCATATTTAAAGTTAGGATCAAAGCCGTTCTCCTTAGTAAATGTTTCTTTTGATGCGAGTAAGGCAGTGGCTTCTTCTTTTAAGGCATCAAGAGTGTCGAAGATTAACACAGCGGTATAAATGGGATTTTTAACGGCTTGATAAGTGTGCCAAGTGTCATCATAAATCCCTTTTAGTAGGTTTGGTTGCTGTGATTTAATCCCTACTTCAATGTTGTTTTGCAAGTTTAATAGCTTTGTGCACAACTCATTCGGATTTGTAAAGGTAAGCGGGAGGAGTCCTCTGTCACAGGTGCATGCTAGGTCCTCTTCCATCGTGTCGATACATTCTGTTAAAACAGCAAGTCCCAGATAACCATCTGAATGTTGAGGGGCACACATGATTGCAGATGTTCTTTTTCCATCGTGTCGATTCCATAATGCAGGTTCTTGGGACACGAAAAAGCTGACACCTTGATTGGATTCTGTTTCAAAGATAAAGACGTAATAGAAAAAGAGTTGTAGCGCATGTTTGATGAAAATGACGGAGGGAGCAATGGCTAATGGGACTCCCATAAAGCTTTCAATTTCAGCAAGTAAGAAGTTTTCTTTCACCAAATAGTCTGCTACTTGTTCGTGGCAGATGTCCGTTATCATGTTATGGTAATCAGCGTTTTGTTCACTAGGAATATCAGCGACACGTAACTGACCCGCTTCGATGCTAGCATCTTTTAAGGTAGCAATGAAAGCTTCTGTAATGGTTTCTTGATTGAGTTCGTCCTCAACAATCGCTAGTCCACTAATGCTGGCATAAATTTTATGATGATCTTGTAGTGCTTGTTCTTTTTCTTTTAAAATTAAAACCGTTGCCCCTTCCACTTTTGTAGAGGATTCGTTAATCGGTGGGGCAGTACAAATGGCGACAACAGGAGCTAATTTTTCTGCAATTAAATGTTGTGCCAGTGCGAGACCACGAAAAATTGTGTTTTCGCCATCATATGTTGTATAGGATAAATCACCTAGTCCAAAATGAGACGCTACTTTTGCGGCTTTTTCACCGACAGCAAATATCGCATCAGTTGGTGATGTTGCGTGATGCAAAATAAAGGCTGTTTTCTTTTTTTCATTTTCTGAAAGGTTAGCATCTTTTAAAGCTTCCGTCATTGTTTTTTCAATTGCAACATCTCGTTGTAACACAGCTGTTGCATCATGGTTGATGCCTCTTGGAAAAGCTTTCTTTGAGACGATCAACCCTTTCATAAAATCTTCTATTGAGCCGAATTCACCGACGTGAAAGCCCAATCCAATAATTGACAATTCAATTGTAGTCATACATTCAACCCTTTCATCAACTTATTTCTGCTTATTTAACGCTTCAAGTGCCGAATCTCTTAAGTCTAGAAATTTTAAGGCCGCATGGTAGAAACCAGCAGTTGCGATAACTTGATACATATCTGTGGCATTTCGTTTCGTTGCTGCCCACATTAAAAATCTCCTTGATTCTGTCTGCTTCCATATGGTTAAGCTAATTAAAATTAAGAATAAGCGCTCACGAAATTTAAGTTTCGGGTTTTTTTCCCAAGGACCATGAGACCAGAAATATTGCATGTGATCTTTCATCAAATCAATTTTAGCAACTTCAAAAGAAGCACCATAAGAACCAACTTCTAATTGTTTAGCCGAAAGCTTCTCTGGGTTAAATACACATTTCAAAGAACCGTAATGACTCCAGTTGTAATCAAATATTTTATTTTCGATTCGCCTGTAGAGTGGTGTTCCTGGGAAAGGGGTTAAAATATTGAAGTAAGGATTAATAATGCGGTTTTCCTTTGTAAATTTAACCGTTCTTGCGAAGGATTCCTCATCATCATGGTCAAAGCCGAAAATGAAATAACCTGATGGAATGATCCCGTGTTCGGTCAGTTTTTTGGCTGCTATTTTGTATTCTTCGATGGAATTTGTTTTGTCTTTGTTGGCGACTTTTAAGTTTTCCTCAGAAATAGACTCAAATCCGATAGAGAAACTTCTGCAACCACTTTGGGCAATTAAGCTTAATACCTCTTCATCTTGAATAATATTGAGTGATCCCATTCCCATCCATTGAATGTTTAACGGGATAATCGCTTTAAACAGTTCAATGGTGTAGTTGCGATTCACATATAAGTTATCGTCCATAAAGTGATAACGTTTTGTGACGGGACCTGTGTTATGCTTTGATAGCTCTTTTATTTCTGCAACAACTTGTTCGACAGGCTTTTTGCGATATTTGCGACCGCTAGAAAATTCAATGCAGCAAAAGTCACAACTATAAGGGCATCCTCTTGTGGCTTGGAGGGGCAAAACGGAGTAAGAAGTGTGGTTGACAATATCTACTTTTGGCATAGGTACGTTTGTTACCGCTTTATAGTCTGTTGAGCGGTAAACTTTTTTTAACTGCCCTTTTGAGAAATCTTCAAGGAGAATCGGCCAATAATTTTCTCCTTCGCCAATACAGATAGCATCAACATGTAAAGCGGCTTCCTCAGGGCATGAGGAGGCATGAATACCACCCATAACGACGGGATAACCCATTTCACGAAATTTATCTGCTAGCTCATAAGCGCGCGTTGCTTGAACAGTCATTCCTGTTAATGCGATGAGATCAGCATCAATTTGATCAAATTTAATATCTTCTAAATCCTCATCTAAATAGGTGAAGCTATACTCTTTTGGGGTTACGGCTGCTAACATCATCGGAGCGAGCCTCGGAACAAAGCTCATTTTTCCAAATAAATCAAGTTTAAGTGACGTTGCCCAAAGCTCCTCACTTTCCACACTAATTGAGGGGTTAATAAACAGTATTTTCATCCTTTGAACTTTCCTTTCTTGTTTTATCTTAGTACTTTAATTCAATCACTTGTTCCCAAGCAACACCATCGCAACCAAAATGTCCATAGGTTGCAGTTGGTCCAAAGACTGGCTTTTTTAAATCGAGCATGCTAATGATGCCTTCTGGGTCTAGTTTAAAGTTTTTATTAATGATTGCAACCAATTCTTCCCCTGTGAATTTAGATGTCCCGAATGTTTCAACTAAAATGGAAGTGGGGTGAGCGACACCGATGGCATATGAGAGTTGGATTTCACAAGTATCCGCTAATCCATTTGCAACGATGTTTTTCGCAATGTAGCGGGCTACATAAGCGGCGGAACGATCGACTTTTGTCGCATCTTTACCAGAGAATGCACCACCGCCGTGACGGGCATAGCCACCATAAGTATCCACGATAATTTTACGACCAGTTAAGCCGACATCACCCTCAGGTCCGCCAGTAACAAAGCATCCCGTCGGGTTAATGAAGAAGCGTGTTGCATCGTCGATTAAATCTGAGCTTACAACGGGATTGATGACATATTTTTTAATGTCTTCATGGATTTGTGATTGTGTCACGTCTTCATCATGCTGGGTTGAAATAACAATGGTGTCAACACGCGCTGGCAAGCCATCTTCGTCATATTCAATGGTTACTTGTGTTTTTCCATCAGGGCGTAAATAAGGTAATGTCCCATCGTGTCTCACGTCTGCTAATTTTTTCGCTAGCTTGTGAGATAAAGAAATGGGTAATGGCATTAATTCCTCAGTTTCACGACACGCATAACCAAACATCAAACCTTGATCGCCTGCCCCGACTAATGCGTCATCTTCTGAGTTTTCTTTATGTTCTAAAGACTCGTCTACACCCATTGCAATATCATTGGACTGTTTTGAGAGCTGTGTCATGACTGTGCATGTGTTCGCATCAATTCCAAATGCTTTATCAGTGTAGCCAATTTCTTTTAATTTTGTCCGCACGATGTGGTCGTAATCAACATCAGCATTTGCTGTAATTTCACCTGTAACTAAAATCAAATCTTTTGAGGCAACTGTTTCACATGCAACACGCCCATTTGGGTCTTGTGCTAAAATTGCATCGAGTACAGCATCAGAAATTTGGTCACAAACTTTATCTGGATGCCCTTCTGTTACTGACTCTGATGTAAATAATTTTCTTTGTTTTAACGTTTCTAACATATATATCCCACCTGAATTCGTATGTATTTATATTTTCTGTATCTTAAATGATGAATGGCTAAGCTTGTAAACAAGGGTGTCTTGCCAGTATATCTCACAGTTTGTTATTAAAGTTGTCTCTTTAAAAGCTTCCTTGATGGCACTGATATGAAGCTCGTATCGAATGACTGATGGTGTTGGTTTAATGAGTACATCAATATCAGTCCATACACCTTGGTTGTTTTGCAGGGTGTAACGTCCTTTTGTCAAGTAACCGCTAGAGATCCCATAAAAAGCTTGGAGTTGATGTACTCCTTCTGCGAGCCAACTTTTTGATAACGTTTCATTTGCTTCAAAAATAGGATGTGTGGTATCAAGTTCTAATGTTGCGATGATTGTTCCTAATCCATGTTTCCCATCAAAAGGTTGGATTGATAAAATCCGATTGATCATTCTCATCTCAGGTGCTACCTTAAAAGGTTCAAAGTTTGACACATCCTGTGTTGCTAAAGAAAGTTCGGAGGTATATTGACCTTCATAAAATCCTCTAATATCCATAAGTGATGATTGCTTTTTTTGCTGATAAAATTTCGGGATCGCGGCTGTTGGGAGCAAAAATTTAGTAGGTTTGGCGATGTGACTTTTGATTTCAGAAATTCTTTGACGGTTTTTAGGCGAGTCAACCCGAGTCACAAAATCTGGCATTCCTGTAGAAATTGTCTTTACAAAAGACGGCTGTTTTAATTTATAGAAGTCAAAATTTGCAAAGAATTGATGGACATCAAAAGGAATACCAGCGAGCATCAGTTTCGTGCCAAGCGTTAATAAGTAATGAACAGGTTTATACTTAGCAAGCGCATCACCTAAATTTAGATGATGAACAAGTTCTGGTGCTAAGCCAAAGTCAGTTGTGAAAAGGGCTAAACTTCTTTTTGTTACAGCTTCTTTTATAAAAGGTTCAAAAGTGAACTGGCTAGTGTCCCCGACGTTTGGTGAAAAATCCAGCTTCTCTAGCTCGTGTTGTTTGAAATTGTCTAATTGATGTTGTAGCATTTCTTTTGAATCACATAACATCACAACGGCTCGGTGCATTGCTTTTTGCTGTTGATAATTGTCCCAAGCTTGTGTGTAAAGTTGTTTTAATCCTTGTTTTTTGTTGATGAAATTTTCAAGCAATTGAATGTGCGTCATTAAATCTGCCTTAGTTTCAAAAGGGATTGGAATCGGTATTAGACCAGACCTCAGGTGTTTGCGACTGCCATGTCCTTTTTCGCACGACCTCATTAACGCACAGCCGAAGTAGCCTTCTTTAGCATAACCTGTTACAAGGGAGGCACGTTTAGTAGCACTCTTTTTCCAGTTAAGAACAGGTTTTTCTCCTGTTGGGTCAAAGGTGAATAAACGTGATGTATAGTGTTGTAAAGCGTGACGAATAATGGAAGCAGCAGCAGATAAGCTAAAGCCAAAGCCGAGGTAATCTTCAATAGCCGAGAGTTGAGCTGATTGTTCAAAGTAGTCCCCGTATGTTTCTTGACAAATTTGCGCCACTAACGCCTGTTGCTCAGGGTCATAGCTTTTTGGAATTTCGATTGTACTAATTTCATTTTTCGCCGTGTTAGCTTGATGAACGCCTTTATTTAGCGTTGCTGTTATTTCAGATTGCATCTGTTGTGACACACCGGATAAGGCGACACTGCTTATGACAGAGTAAATGTTATCCTTTTGCTTAATAGCGGCTTTTTTGCTTTTAACGATAAAGGCGACAGCCCCCTCAGCAATGCCGTGCTCTAGCATGAGTCCCATTGCACCTAATTCTTTTTGAATGTGCAATTGCTCAAGTTCGCCGGAAAATGATGATAAGCCAATGACAACTTGGTCGACAATTTCTTCATCAATGAAGAAGCGGGCTAGTTCTAAGCAACGAAAAACGGACGCTTCTCGTTCAAAAATCATAAAAGAGGGTCCTTTAAATTCCCAATGTGCTGAAATCCGACATCCTCGAATGTTTGTAATCATACCGGGGACATTATCTGCGGTTTCTCGTTCGGCTTCATCTTCTCTTAAAATACTAATGATTTCATTTCGTTGTGCCGAGGTTAAATGAGGATAAGCTTTTTCTAGGCTATCATGAAGGCTTTGTCCTACCTCGTAAGTTGCCATAAATAGTTGGTCTGTATAATCTGGTGCACTATGAACAATAACGGCAGTTCGTGGCGCATCACCTCGGTCAATGCCAGCATCATCAAGCGCCTGAGCAGTTGTTTCTAGTAGCAACATATCTCGTCTTAAGAAATACGGATTTCCAACAGTTGGCATTTTGAATCGCATCGTATCAAAGGGGAACGCGTTGATATAGGAGCCTTTTGGAATCTGATCAAATTTCAGGTTTTTTAATAGACGTTCACTTTGTTCATAGCCACGAAAACGCTTACCATCTGGTTGGATAAAGCCAGTTTCTGACTTTAATAAGCCTTGTAAGAATGCTTCAACCGAGTCAAAGCGACCTATTTTTAGCCCCATCCCCGTAATCGCTAGTTCAGTTTGATGCGTGGTTATTTCTGCTTTTGTTGTTTCGATTTTTGCGGGCTTCTTTTCGGTAGGTTGATATTCGCTTAAAACGAGATGGGCGTTAATGCCTCCGAATCCAAAAGCGTTAATACCTGCTCGGCGGATTTTTTCTCCCGCTTTCCATGGTGTGTTTTCTAAGATGACCGCATCATAAATGGGTTCATCAACTCGAATCGTAGCGGGAATGACTTCATGCTGCAAGGCCATCACGACTTTAACAATGGACGCACAAGCTGTTGCTGTAAAAAAGTGTCCTGTGCTCCCTTTTAATGCCCCGAGCAAGGGTCTTTGCTTGCTTTGATGTTCATTAGAGGTAAAGAAGCGTTCGATAGATTCCATCTCTGTTTGGTCACCAGCTAATGTGCCTGTTGCATGACATTCAATGTAGTCAATGTCGCGGGAAATGTCGCCAGTATATGCCGCTTCGTAAGCTTTTATTTGACCGTCGATAGATGGACTCATAATCCCGCTACTTGAGCCACCATCGTTAGAGCACCCAATGCTTTCAATGACAGCCAAGATGTTGTCGCCATCCCGCTGTGCATCAGATAATCGTTTTAGAACGAAAGCGCCCGCACCAGAGCCTGTGATGAGCCCTTTGGAAGTTTGGTCTAAAGGGCGACTTTCTTCAAGTTCACATAAAATGCCAAAGATGCCGAATAAGCCACTAATGCCACCAACGGTTTCATTAGAGCAATGAGCACCGGCAATCACCATGTCTGTTTCATGATTGTTTAAATAAGATGCTGCTAAGCGAAGGGCATACAAAGGTGAAGCACACGCTGCGTTAAAAGTGATGACTGGTCCTTTAATCCCCCGCTTTTGGGCTAAATATCTGATGGGTTCTGTATCTGCTAATACACTTTCTGGCCTCAGATTAGCATTGTCTGGCACAAATTTGTATTCAAAGTTTTCATCTTCTAAAAGTTCACTGATTTCTTTTCCGAGGATATTCGTAACAAATGGTCCCATGAAATCAATTTGGTCACGAATGGTTTGTGCCACTGAGCCAAAAATCATCCCTGTTCGGTCAAGGTTCAATTGTTCATAAGTATATCCTGCATCTTTTAATGCTTCATGAACAATATAAGCACACCATTTAAACAACTCACCATAGCTACTAAGCTCCTCGATTTCAGCATCTGTCAAACGTCCAGAAAAGAAATCTGTGCCAGAAGAAGGGATGCCACCTCTTTCTAGTATTTTTTCTAAAAACTCATCTTGGCGTAAAAAATCGCCACCATTTATAATGGTATTCCAAAATCTTTCCTTATCTGCGTAATCAGGGAAGAGACATCCCATCCCAATAATTGCAACCTTCTCCATCTGTTCACCTCTATTTGTTAATTTTATTTTTATCCTATATGATGCCCCCTCTATTTATTTAAGGATACCTCTGGTCTAATTAACCGCTCGCTGCAGTTAATGATGATTTGAGCAGGGTGGTCCTGTTCAAAAAATTGTTGAACGAAGTATGCTGTGCCTACGTCAGTTGGGATTAGTGTCAGCTCAGTATCTTTAATGGCGTTGCGAATGGATTCATTGACCATGCTACCGCCGTCCCATGGTCCCCAGTTAATGGATACTGTTTGACACGTTGGGTGATGACGGTTGAAGTAAAAGGCAAATTTATTCATGACTTCGTTTGCCATGGAGTAGTCAGTTTGACCTGCATTTCCAAAGTAACCTGCGATAGAACTGAAAATAATAAAGTGTTTGAGTTTGTCGATATCTAAAGCTTTTAAGCAAGCGTCTAAGCCTTCGATTTTAGAGCCGAATACATGGTCAAAGTCTGCGGTTGTTTTGCGTTGGATTTTTTTATCGGCAATGCTTCCTGCACCGTGAATCACACCAGTAATGGTGCCTAGTTCTTGCTCATATTTTTTCACAACTGCTTGTAGCGCTTTTGCATCACGTACGTCAGCTGCCGCATAAACCGCTCGCCCACCGACCGCAGCAATAGCATTTAAGGTATCCGTTACCTCTCTATGATGAAGGGCGGCTTTTACAAGTTGATCAATTTCTGAAGGTTTAGGTGCTCGGTCAGCGTTTTCTGCTTTAAACTTAGCTAAAGCAAGATGTTTGAGCACCATTTGGTCGCGTTCGCCTTTTGCCCAACTTATATCAGTAGATAAATCAGTGCGCCCTAGTAAAATAAAGCGACATTGGCTCTCTCTAGCAAGATGAATAGCACAACTTGCTGTAATACCTCGACCGCCACCTGTTACAAGTAATGTGTCAGTCGGCTTTAAAGCAATTTGCTTACCCTTTAAGTCGTCTTCGATGTATGTTTCAACTAACACGGGTATGACGCGTCCACCTTCTAAGTTGCGACCAACCTCAGCATGGGTGTAATTGGTGGTGAGGATTTCTTCAAGTAAATAATCGCTTGCTACATCAGGTGTCAATTGATCCGCTAAATCAATCGCTTTGCTCAAAATGAGATCTTCCCATTCAATGGCTAATGATTTATGTAGCCCAAACAAACCAGCTTGAACGATGTTTTCACTTGATAAAAGGCCGAGTCCACCGTCAAGTCGCAGGCTACTAATGAAGAAGCTGTGGTCATGGCGTGGTGCACCGACGAAATATTTAGCACATAAGAAAATCATTTTTAAGATAGAAAATTGCTTTTTTTCAAATAACTCGTCTGTTTTCATGCCATGCTTTTGCTTTGAACCTAAGTAAATGAAACCTGCTAACGGTTGGTTTTCCTCAGTCGATATTTGTTTAAAAAAGCTTTCGATCGCCACTTCATCTTTAGTACCCAAGACATGAACCGTGAATTTGTCTATTGTGATCGTCATCTCAGGTGTTGTGAGCAGGATAACTTGATAACCTTTATGACTTAAATTTGTTGCAACGTATTCATATACACCGTCAAGGTCTGCAAAAAGGATAACGATGCCTTCACTGGCTGGTTTTAGACCATTGCTAGTTGGTAATGCTTCTTTTAGTGTGACTTCAAACCTTTTAATTAAGCGGGCTGGGCACTCAGGTAAAGGTGTTTTTTTTTTTGGATGTAGTCCCCGATTTCTTGAATGGTGTGTAACATCGAAATCGCTTCTACATCTTCTTTATCTAGTTCGCCTGGAATTTTGTTGTTCACTTCTGAGAAAATTTCAATGCGCTTAATGGAGTCAATCCCTAAGTCAGATTCAATATTCATATCTGCATCAATTAATTCCTCAGGATAACCACTTTTTTCACTAATGACTTGAATGATGAGTTGAATTGGGTCAAAGTCAAGTGCTGCTAGTTCTGTTTCATTTGCTTGAGGCTGTGGTTGTGGTTGCTCACTTTCAGGGGTTGGCTTCATTGTTGGTGTGGTATCAATTGTTTGTTGTGCAGGAGTTGGCGTAGGTGGTGCAACGGTTTTTGGATTTTGCCTCCTAGTTGGTGTAGCCTCAACTTCCATTGGCTTTGGTAATGATTTTAATATCGTGTCACTTTCTTCTAAGTGTTGATCAGGAACATTTAACACATTTCGCTGACCATTCATATAAGTTTCAAACGCTTGGAAGCTGTTGTTTTGAAAGGTTTGAATAAATTGTAACACTTCACCGCAAGCTGTGCTTCCATTCGCTTCTTTAAATAATTCCTTAAAGACTTCCATTTGAGATTCTTGTGAATGTAGGAAGTCCTCTAATGCTTTTGCACTTAAACTTTGCAAACCTAAAATTGTACTATTTGACACGTGTGATTCTCCTTCCTGCTCGTAATTGTGTTCTAACTCTTTTGTTGTATCATGACGAAGTGTGACCGCCTCTGGTGTTTCGTCTGTTGCTTTTTCAATTGTTTCCCATTCGGGGTCTATCGCTTCAATGGCTTCGATTACAATTTGCTTTTTTTTCGGCGTCATGTAAGCCATGGGATTAATTAAATAAGCTGATTTTGGTGGTTCGGCTTTAAATAGTTCTGGAGCCGTTTTTCGATAAGGGTCTTGACCGATGGTGAGGCCTAAAACTTTGAGTTGCATGAGTAGCATCTCAAGCTGTAAGTGTGCACTTTTAGCACCTGATGCCTCATCAACTGCTAAAACGTAATGTTCTTTTTCTTTCAGGATGCGCTTAATTAAGTTAGTTAATGTTTTTCCAGGCCCTATCTCAACAAAAATCCGAGCCCCGTTTTCATAGGCATCTTCAATACATTTAGCAAATTTGACTGATGCTTCAATTTGTTTTGAAAGTGTCTGTTTAGCGGCGGTTGCCTTTTTTTCATATAATTTTCCACAGGCGCCATTATAAAGATTTTTCTTCAAAGGAGAAAATTTAACACTTTCTAGTTTTTTGGCAAAATGACTGCTAGCTTCTGACATATAAGGCGAGTGAAAGGCTTGGGAAACATTCAGAATGTGACACGTTACATTTAATTCTTTTAGCTGAGTAGCGAGGTCTTTAATTTGCTTCATCTCACCAGAAACGACTGTTTGTGTAGGACTATTTTCATTGGCAATATACAAGTTTTGCCGATTTTCAATCCATTTCTCACATTCTTCTGTTGAAGCTGTGATGGAAATCATCCCTGTTTGCTCAGCCTTTTGAGACATGAGTTGACCGCGCACTGCTGCAAGCTCCAGCAATGTTTTTTCGTCGATGGCTTTTGCAGCAAAGAGTCCAGTTAATTCGCCAAAGCTATGACCGATTAAGAAATCTTCGGTGTAGCCTCGGTTTTTTAAAATGTCATAAATACCACCACAAATCGCTGCGAGGATCGGTTGGGTATAGGTGGTGTCGTTTAATGCTTCTTTGGCATCAGCTTGAGAAATTCGCTTTCCGCCACCGTATAAAACATCAGCAATTGGGAGTAGTTTCTGTGACTCTAGCGCATCTTCTGCCAATGATAAGAATTTTTCCATTTCAGGATAGTCGCGTGCGAGTTCGTTAAACATGCCTGCGTATTGTGCACCTTGTCCAGAAAATAAAGTCACGACTTTAGCAGTGGTTAAGATGCCTGATGTTCTTAAGTAAATGCCTTCATTTTTAAGCATCACTTCTTGCTCAAGGTGATCTACTTTTAAGATGTCGACGACTTTATTTAATTTTTGTATGGCATCTGCTGCATCAGTGGTAACAAAGCCAATGCGCATTTGATCTTCGGCAATTGTTTCTGCTTGGTGATCAAGAAATTCGTCGTAAGCACTTAATTCCTCATTGATGCGCAGAATCCAAGTTTCACACATGTCGACTAGTTGGCTCTTATCCTCAGCATGTAAGCAGACGCCAACAGGAAGCCTATGGGATCTTTTCCAAGCGACATGCGCCTCTTCTTTTCGGTCATTCTTATCAACGTTTTCTTCTAAAACCACGTGGAAATTCGTACCACCAAAACCGAAAGAACTAACACCTGCTCGACGAATTGGCTGCTTTTTGCTTGTTAACCATGGTAATGGGGTTGATAAGGTATAAAAGGGAGATGCTAAAAGGTCTGGTCGATCTGTGTTGACATTAATTGTCGGAGGAAGAGTACGGTGGTAAATAGACAAAGCGGCTTTAATTAAGCCTGACATCCCTGCCGTTAACCGAGAATGTCCGATCTGGCTTTTGACACTTCCGATTGCAACAGTGTTTTGCGCTGCATCATGTGAATTGAAAAAGTGTGTTAAAGCTGAAAGCTCACAGCCGTCTCCAACGTGAGTCCCTGTTCCATGCGCTTCAATGAGGGTCACTTGATCAGGGGTGATGTCTGTTTTTTCATAAGCACGACCGAGCGCTTTTAATTGACCTTCTTTGTTAGGAGCAAAAATGCTTGTCCCACGTCCATCCCCAGAGGAGCCAATCGATTTAATAACAGCATAAATGCGGTCTTGGTCGCGCTTAGCATCTTCTAAACGCTTGAGCACAACCATCGCCACACCATCACCTAAAATCATACCATCAGCATCAGCATCAAAAGGACGACTCATGTTACTTTGAGAAATGGCGGGTGTTTTACAAAATGAGATAAAAGAGGTTGGGGTCAAGTCCAGATTCACACCACCTGCTAAAACAACATCACAATCCCCACTTTGTAATTCATGAATGGCAACTTTTAAAGCCGCTAAACTAGACGCACACGCCGCATCAACAGCACAGTTGGTGCCATTTAAGTTGAAACGGTTAGCAATTCTACCGGCTGTTACATTGGCAAGAAAGCCTGGTTCACTGTTTTCTGTCCATTCGAGTTCTGCATCTAACATCCGCTTGATGACGCGATTGATGACCGCATCTGGAATACCAGCGTTTTTAAGAATTGTTTTTATTTTTGGTGTATCTTGTCTACGTGAAAGTGAAAATAAGCTTTTTCCAATTCCAGCAGCCATGACCACACCTGTTTTGTCGTTATTGAATGCTTTTGCATGTTTACCAATCATATCTGCATCTAGAAGTGCTTGCCTTGCTACGATGAGTGCGTATAATTGCTCGACAGAAATATCTTCCATCACTTTTGGCGCAATTCCGAATCCCATCGAATCAAACTCGACCTCGCCTACTTCTCCTGCTTTATAAGCATATGATTTGTCTTTTGCTAAAGGGTCGGGGTCGTAAAAATCCGCGATATTCCAATAGGTATCTGATATGTCTTTGATGCTGTCCTTAGCGGTAAGGATATTGCTCCAGTATTCGCTTAAATCCATCGCATCTGGCAATATTGCTCCCATTCCGATAATGGCAATTGAGTTTTTCATTCATTCACAATCCTTTCATCACTTAATTTTAAAGCTCGTTCACAAACGTTCCTACTCCTCTCCTATGATATTGAGTCCGTTCCATGCAGCACATTTTTTACTTGTATCGACTAGACTAATTTATAATTATAGACAGAATTAGCAAAAAATCCAATGAATTTACAATTAAACGCAGTATATGCAACTATTCAGAATAAGAAAATAAGAGATAAATGTTTAATTATATCGTAATATGTTGAATTTTAATTTAAAATAAGGAATTATGTTACGAATTTGACATATTTCCTGTTTTATCACTATAAAACGCAGTAATTAAAGAAAGTTTAAGTTTGAAAATAAGTGACAAATTGACATTAAAAGAATCAAAATACCTACTAATTGATATTTTTAAGACGATATGATATACAATGAATCAAGATAATAAATTTTTAAAATGAAAATAAGGAATTTTTTGGCGAAAAAAATTGAAAAAAGAGGTCAACAATGTTATAATTAATTTACAATCAGACAATCTTGAAAATTGTCAGTTAGAAATTGGGAAGGCAGGTTTTTGTGTGAAAAAAGAAGAGATTTCCATCGCAGTTGTGGACGATAATCCGGCAGTAAACAAAAAAACGAAAGCAGCACTAGCCGGTGTTTTTAAATTAGAAGTTTTTGACAACATTAAGTTTCAAGTGGACACTTATGAATCTGGCAAACATCTACTCGAGGTAGACAAGGAGTATGATTTAATCGTGATGGATTATAAAATGCCACAAATGAATGGCATCGAAGTTGCGACTAAGCTCAGCAAAAGAGGGATAAAAACGAGGATTTTATTTTTATCGGGTTATGAAGAAATCATCAAGCCCCTTCAGCAAGCAGTCTCTATTAGATTAGCAGCAGGTTTTATTTTTAAGTCAGATCCCGTACAAGAATTTCAACAGGAAGTAAAGCGCATTGTTAAAGAGATTTTAGATGTTCATTGTATTAAGATTAAGCATTATGAAGAAGTGTTAGACATTGATAATAATAAGTTTACAAAGGTATTTTACGAAACGGTTATTGATACGAAAAAAATTGTAACGATTGAGATTAATCAAAAAATCGCTTATGTTTATACAGAAGAAGATGAATTTTTAACGAATATTTCATTAAAAGATTGGCTACCTGAATTACCAAGTGGTGATTTTTCGTATGCGAATAAAAGCTGCCTTGTTAATTTGAGGTATGTCTGCTCTTATTCGAGTAAAAAAATTAACTTGATGACAAAAGACACGCTTGAATTAGGACGCTACAGCAAGGAAAAATTTGAAAAAAGTTATGAGCGTTATGTCATGAGAGAGGCGATGAAGTAAATGGTTGTTGCAATAAAATAAAAAGATCCTTCAGTGGCGAATTCGTGACATCTAAAGCTGACAAAGATAACCATGGTATCGGGATCCGATTGATTAAACATGTGATAGGAAAGTATGACGGGAAAGTTGAATTTTCGCATTCAAATGAGATGTTTGTCGTTGTAATTTCTTTTAATGGCGACATTTATAAGACATAGAATCATCAAAAGACATTGATGAATATTTAATCTGAATATTTTTGTTTTAAAAGTGTATTTCAATCTCGATTTTTGCAGTTTAGTTGCATAACTATTGAATAATTTGATGAGTTTTAGTAGAATTTTCTGTATTATTTTGATGAGTGTACTGTAATAGCATAAAATCAAAACAAGCGGATTTGGGCATTGTTCATGGATGGAATAGCTTGATAAATAATCTTGTCCTCATTAAGAAATATGAAGAAACAAGCGAGGGCTCAGCTTCTTGCTTGTTTTCTTTCTTTAAAAGCAACATCCAAAATTTAAGTAAAGTGAGTGAGGCATGATGAGGCCATTGATAGAAATTAAAAATATTCATAAAGTATACCACACACCTCATCACCAAGTGCGCGCACTAAACGGCGTAAGTCTTGAGATTAACCAAGGTGAGTTTGTGGCGATTATTGGGCAGTCAGGTTCGGGGAAGTCAACGTTAATGAATATGCTCGGTTGCCTAGATACACCAACATCTGGGGAGTATTTTCTAAACGGAAAACAAGTTTCAAATATGACGGAAAATGAGTTAGCAGATATTAGAAATCAAACGATTGGCTTCATTTTTCAAAATTTTAATTTAATTCCAAGCCTTGATGCTTTAAGTAATGTCGCATTGCCACTTATTTATCGTGGTGTCCCTGAGCGCAAGCGACTTAAATTCGCAAATAAGGCATTAAGCTTGGTCGGTTTAAAAGAGCGGACACATCATAAGCCAGCAGAGATGTCAGGTGGGCAACAACAACGCGTCGCAGTAGCAAGAGCCATTGCCACAAGACCACCGATTATTTTAGCTGATGAGCCAACGGGAAATTTGGACTCTTTTTCAACAATGGAAGTGATGCGTATTTTGAAATCATTGTCAAAGACAGGAAGAACAATTATCATTATTACGCATGATCTTGAAATTGCCAAACAGGCAAGACGTGTTATCCACATTCGAGATGGACAAATAGAGCGTGATGAATTTAATGAGGAATGTTTAGAAGGTGATGCGTAATGAAAGACAAGCAGGAATTAGAAAATGACTTTTCAGAAGAAGCCTTTTGGCAAGAAGGTGAGGAGCGTGAAAAGAAACGGTTACCGAGGTGGGCAATTGTCTGCTTGGTTTTGGTGTTTGTATTAGGCATCATCATCGCCATCAGCATCGGAGCTGAGGAAGAATTGGCTTTAAATGTCGTGCCAGTTTCAAGAGGGCGCATCGTTGAGGTTTACAGTGCGAATGGAACGGTTGAGAGTGAGCGAATGCAAGTCTTTCATTCACCAGTAAGCGCCCCCATACTTGCGTTAAATGTTCAAGTGGGTGACACGGTGCGAGCGGGGGACTTAATTTTGACGTATGACCTAGAAAACTTAGAGCTTAATTATCAACAAATGGCACTGCAACTAGAAGCCACAAGGTATGGGAATGAGGCAACAGTCCAGATGAGTGAAAACGATCAAAACAGGCAAGCGGGTGATTTGCAACAACAAAACGCACGCGAAGCAGAACTAAGGCGAGATATTGCTGCCAAGGATGCTGAAATCGCGCGTTTAAGAGCTGTAGAAGAGGAGGAAGCTAGAGTCATTAACTTGCAAATTGATGAACTTCAAGCAAGGCGTCTTGCCAACCGTAGCGAATATGGTCGGTTGTTTGCTGAACGTTCAAATCTGGTTCTTTCATTGCAGGGTGTCCATTTAACCTTAGAGGAGCGAGAAGCAGTCCTAATTGAAATTGCTGAGCTTGATGATGCGATGGTCCTTCTTGATGATGATTTGCGTGAATTAGATGTTGAATTAGAAGCTGCACGACTTGAATCGTTATCCATCTCAACAGATGATCGTATGAATGCCCAACAAGAGCGAGCGAATTTGAATTTCATGCTGGGCAACTTGGAAACAACACCCGCATTTCCAACACCAAATCCAGAATTAACGAGTGGACAGCTCCAATCCATGCAAGTATCGGAAGAATTGTTAGCATTATCAAAGACCTCAGCGCAAGATTTATTAGAACGTGCTGAGGAAGGGATTAGAGCGGAATTTGATGGCATTATTTCTAATTTGCTCGTCAGAGAAGGAAGTGCAGCCATGCAAGGTGTGGCCTTGTTTACTCTTGTTAGTATTGAGGATATTATTGTACGATTAGAAATTCCTGCCAATGATTTTGATCGGATTGTGATTGGTAATGAAGCGACGATTCAACTTGGAAATCAGGAATATACTGGTGTTGTAGAAAGAGTCAATCGCGTTGCGACTGCGAATTTACTTGGTCAGATGATGATTGAAGTGATTGTTAGTATTGAGAACCCTGATGATGTTTTTGTCGGTGTTCCCACACGTGTCGATTTAACCGTTGCCCACCGTGATGATGTCTTGTATTTGCCACCAGAGGTCGTTAACATGGCAGCATCAGGTCACTTTGTCCATGTTTTAGTAGATGGCGTTGTAGAACGTCGCATCGTTGAAGTTGGGATTTCTTCTAATCATCAAATTGAGATTATTGCCGGCGTTGATGATGGTGAGTTGGTTATTGCAGAAGTATCAGCTGGAGAGTTAGAAGGTGTGCAAGCAACGCCAGTATTTAGGGAGTAAGTATGAGATGGATTAGAGAATATGTTAGGATTGCTTTGTTCAATGTTTTTTATAGTAAATTACGATCGTTTTTAACGATGCTCGGCATTGTTGTTGGTGTTGCTTCGGTGATTACTGTACTAGCAGTTGGAAATGGTGTTAGAGGGGACGTGATGGCCAATGAAAGTGAGGCAAGCATAACGATTGCTGTTGATATGAATGCAGTTAATGATATCAACCTGATCACATTTAGTGATTTGGATGCGATCAGATTGCAACTAGGAGACCGAGTAACAGGTGTTTTGGCATCGCAACTTAGAATCGGAATCGCTGATAGTGGTCAAAGTAGGTATGAAGTTTACGCATCATTTACAATGCCTGACAGCCTGCTTGATCCAGAGCAACATGGCATGTTCCGAGGTCACTATATTAATGAAAGTCATGTGCGAAATGCAAGCTTAGTAGGTGTCATTAATATGCACAGTGCCTTACTGATGTTTGGAACGACTGATGTTGTCGATATGGAGATTGATATTCTCATTCATCAAACGGTTCAAACAGTACGCATTATTGGTGTGAGGTATCTTGATGAAATCCAAATTAGAGGGTTAGAAGATACGGTTGCGTTACTTAATTTTGATATGCCTGTGTTTATTGAGCTTCCGCATACAGCTTATGAATCGTGGGGGGGTGTAGGTCAAAGGTTTCCAAGTGTGACGGTTTATTTAGCAGAAGGTGTGGATGATGTGGAGGTTGCGACATCAATTATTCGGATTTTATCATCTAGGCATGTAAGTAGTGGTGAGGGGTTGTTTATTAGGGAGCAACTTATTAATTGGGGTATCGTTGAATCGTTGTTTGATTTAATTACAGCATTCGTCGTCATTGTTGCAGGGATTTCTTTGTTAGTCGGTGGGATTGGGGTGATGAATATCATGCTTGTATCTGTTACTGAGCGAAAACGCGAAATAGGAATTCGTAAGGCATTAGGCGCTAAGACTGGCTCCATTATTATGCAGTTCTTGTTTGAGTCAACCATCATTTCGGGGATAGGAGGTGTTATCGGGATTCTCATTGGGGTGGGATTGTCCCATCTTATATCTGAATTAACTGAACTATCCACACATATCTCTGCGGCTTCCATTGTATTAACAACCTTGTTTTCTTGCAGTGTTGGTGTTATATTCGGTATTTATCCTGCAAGAAAGGCAGCGAAGTTAAGCCCGATTGAAGCGTTAAGGGATTTGTAGTGAAGGTCATACGACAGTTGTTAAAGGGGTGATATATGGGTATTTTGGGTGTTATGATTTTTATTATATTGCGAAAAACAATAAAATAAGGAGAGGTTATTTTGAATAAATTGATTAAAATTATTTTAAGTGCGGTAATGGTGCTCTCGTATGTTGCATCAACTGGTGTGTTAAACATGCGGGCTGTAGATGCTTATGAGGGTGAGGCTCAGTATATTGAGTCTGGCTATAAGGATGAAGCGCAGTATCTTGAAGTTGGTGACACCCTCGATGAAGTATGGATGGGAGAGACTGATGACTTCTATGAACTCATTGCTGAGGTAGATGAGCAATGGACGCCATATGGTGAGGATCCTGAAAACATTGAGACGTTTGATGAGATTGTTGTAGATACAAGAGAAGTTTCAACTTGGGACGAGTTAAGAGCAGCGATGTCTGATGCTTCTGTTGATCACATTACATTCACACGCTCAATTACGCGTACAGGGGCCGCAGCCAATCATTTGCCAGCTGTTTCAAGACATTTAACGATTGATGGAAATGGGTATACATTGAGCTTTGCTGGCAATACAGCGCATGCGTTTAGACTTACGCGTCGTTCGGCACCAACGCGCTTTACCATTCAAAATTTAAGGGTGCAATCAATTGGGACTGATTACTTCATCATGCACAATGATACGGCAGCAGGAGCAACAGCGAGTGGACATTATACAGGAAACTGGATTATCCAGTTGCACGATGTCGAGCATGTTGAAACGCGTACAGCAGCAGCGATGATTAAAGTCCCAAATGGTCAGTTAATTTTAACTGGAAACATTAGATGGAACACAACAAATGCAAGAGTTTCAACAGCCGCTTCATCAACTGCGGGGATGATTGTTGTCCGCGGTTTAACGATTACAAATGAAGCAAATGTTAATTTAAGAGCCGTTCATACGGTTGTTAATATCGCACCATCTGTTCGCGTTGCTACATGGGTAACCATTGCTGGTGGAGCTGTTGTTGAGTTGTATTCACAAAACCAACAGGCCATCTGGATGAACCGCGACCTTGCCGGGAGCTCAGCTGCAAATAATCCCGTTTCATTTGTTGTTGAAGGTGAAGGCACTGTGTTACATGCAAGAAGTGATGGTTCAGGAAGTGGACAAGCAAACGGTGTTATTTCTATTGCAGGAGCGGGACCTAGACCAAGTGAAGACTTTGCAGGTTATTCAACAGCTGTTCGGATTTCTGATGGTGCACGCGTTTTAGTTGATGCGAGTGGCGCAGGTCGTAATATGCCAGCTTTCATCGTTCAAGTTTATCGTGGTGTGATGAGCATTAGAGACGAAGGAACACGCGTAGAACTTCGAAGCAATGGTGGGGATAACACATCTGGTGCAACACTACTTTTTCGCCGCGTAGGGAATCAAGTCCTTCATGTAAATGAGGCTCAACTTATCGTTACGAGAAGAAGAAGTGTTTCAAGAGCAGCTGCCGTCCGATTCGAAGGCGCTCTCAATGCAGTCAACATCATGAGTGCAGCAAACGTTCGCATTCATAATTCAGGTGATGGAACAAGACGAAACAGAGAAAACCAAGGCGTAGAGTTTGCTTCTATTGGTGCGATGTACTTCTGGGGTGGAGACTTAGGGACGTTAACACCAACGACTGTCAATATTACAGCAACAACAGGTCCAGGGATCACAAATGCCGGTTTATTACACTCTTTAGGGATAATGGCACGAGAACTCGCTTCTGTTAACATTGAAGGAAGCACAAGTTCATCTACCTCAGGGGCCATTGATGCGAGAGTTTTAGGAATTATGATAGATTCTGTGACAGACTTCAACGTTGTGAACAGGCGTCCAGGTGGTGGACAAGCATTCAACACGGATGATTTATCAGGAATGACAGTATTTAATTCAACAGTTAGACTATGGCGCGTAGGGGCAACCATTCATGATGGTCCTGTTCAAACCTGGCCACGTGTAGACTTCCTCATGTTTGGTCCTAACTTTAGATCAGTAGAAATGACTTCTTATCCACGCTTAACACAAGGAGCGATTGGTTCAAGAGGGATGGGACAATTCGCACGCTTTCATGCAACAGTTGAAGGCATTCGTTTAGATAACACGGCACTTGTCGATCAAATTGACCGTATTACACTTGAACAAGCATTAGGTGGACCAATTGGAGACCCATATCGCAACAACTTTACTACCGATAGTTGGGATGAAATGATTCGCGTTCGCTTAATTGTTGATAGTATCGCAGTTAGACATAACCCATACTTATCACGTATGGCGCTTGCTCATGCCGTTAGTGAAATGCGTGAAGCAACGGATAATTTAGTAGACTTAAGGCCATTAAGAGCTGAGATTGCAATGAGCACACCAATTAGAACAGAGGGGCGTCCTGATGATGTCTCACAAGTAAGATGGGATGCGTTTAATGCCCGTCTTACAGAAGCAGAAGCAGTCGTAGTAAACCCTTCTGTGACACGTGCACAAGTGAATTCAGCAGCTGCAAGACTTCAAGCAGCTAGAGTGCAACTTGTCCCGCTTGTTTTAGGTGATGTGGTAGAAATTGGTGGTTTCAATTGGATCGTTTTAAGCATTGATGAAAATGACAATGCACTCGTCACAACACAAAACATTGTAGGTGGTGCAAGTGGTGGTAGAACGAGTACGCTTGCCTATGACGGTTCACCGCTTGATCGGGCGATGATTAATTTCTATGATCGCTTACCAGAAGAAGCAAGAGCAATGATCTTGCCAGTTGTTTTACCTAATGATGAGCGCATTACCTTTAACAATACGAACGAGTGGCCAACGTCATTTGCTGGTGGCGGTTTCTCGTATGTTGATTATGAAGGTCAAAGACGTGTATTTGCGCTTAGTGCCAATGAAGTACGTACCTTTATTTCTCTCAATGCCCGTGCGGTGAGACCATTGCCAAATGTTGGGTTTGGTGCCAATCCAGGTGCGCAAGTTTGGTGGACAAGAAGTAGAGGTGGGACGTCTACGACATCAACAAGTGTTGAAGCAAATGGTACCATGGTGAGTAACCGTGCTAGAACGACTGCGCATGGGTTGCGTCCTGCGATGTGGATTGGCGAGCAGCCAACACCACCAGCAACGCTTGAGCGAATCCTTGAGCAACTAGCACGTATTGACCTTTTAGAGGAAGCCGATTATACGGTTGCAAGTTGGGAAGCGATGTTAGCAGTTAGAGTGCATGTAGAAGTAATCGTTGCAGAAAATGATTTAGAACAAGAAACGATTGATGAATTAGCAGAAATGTTAAGAGGTGCTGTTGATCACTTAATCAATATTAGCGAATTGGTAGCTGAAATTGAAGTGAGCTTGGCTACTAGCGCACTCGGACAAGGGAGTTACTTAACCGTTAAATGGCAAGCATTTTTAGCAGCAATTGAAGAAGCACAAGCCCTCGTTGATAGAGGAGATGCCACCGAGCAAGAAATTGAGGATGCACTTGCACAATTAACAAATGCAAGTGATTTAGAGGTTGCTGTTGGTGAGGTCATCGAAATTGACGGCTTCACTTGGCGCGTTCTAACTTTTGATGAAGATCATCATGCCATGGTTGTTGCTGATAGACTTGTTGGATTATCACGTAGTGGTGCAACGAGTACGAGAGCATATTTAGGGTCACCACTTGATCATGCGATGATTAATTTCTATAACAACTTATCTCCTGAGGCAAGAGCGATGATTCAACCAGCTAACTTGCCAGAAGAAACAGTTATTTACACGAATAGTGTGTTAGCAGGTGATTGGCCTAATGCTGTTGAAGGTGGCTTATCTTATGTTGATGAAGCAGGTGTAAGAACAGTATTTGCGATGAGTTATGGCGAATTGCGTGCTTACTTAGGATTTGTTCCAACAGGACAAGGAACCATTAACAACGGCAATGTTAGAGCAAACGCGCTACCTAATGTCGGCTTTGGCTCAAACCCAGGCAACTTATTCTTCGGTTATTGGTTGCGTTCACCAGGAAGCAGACCAACGCATGCAAGTGCAGTTACAGACGTTGGTGTTGTCGTTTCTACATTAGAGACATTCATTCCTGAACGAGGTGTCCGCCCAGCGATGTGGATTAGATAATTAAAAATATTTTTAAGTATAAGCAAGGGAAGTGTGGTTTAAATGCTCCCTTGCTTATAACCATGTATAATACGGTGTAATGATTTAGTTTGTTAAAGTTCTCACGATTAAAAGCAACTTTAAGAAACTAAATCGTTACACACTTAATTTTAGCACAGAAAGGAAAAGGAAGAATGGAAAAAGAATGGATCAAACACAATCCCTTTTGGATAGCAACACCTTTTGAAAAACCAGATGTTGCTTTAGTTCGTCACACGATTAAAGCGGAGGCTTACCCAGTGCTTCATTTAGGGAGAAATCAGGCGTTAGCAGAAGCATCATTGCAACAACTTCAAAGCTTAGAAGCGCGTTTTGGTGTATGCTACTCAGAAGGCATCACATGGGAAGTTGAACTTACAAAACAAGTAGACCAAGTCATTGTACCATGGGGCGTAAAGCTTGTTAACACAGGGGATGCTGAAATTGTTTGGCAAGTAAGAACTGAAAAAGAAGCAAAAAAAGCACTTGCAACGAAGCCGACAACATTAATTTTAAAAGGAAGTGAAGGCGCAGGGGGAAGTGGAGAAGAAACGTCATTTATCCTTTTTCAAAAGTTAGTTC
>JGI24703J35330_11748790_pt1 | contig 36508 bp, 33 predicted proteins | sample TergutNt197P1_FD_35330 | JGI IMG/M metagenome (IMG submission 35330)
GTTCCCTCGAAGCCGGGAGCAGTTTCTAGGCGTATAAAAAAAAGCAGTCGGCGAGTGACACTCGCCGACTGCTTTTTTTATGTGACGGGAAATCGCTTCCGGCTTCGAGGGAACGCGTCGCCGCCAACATGTGTCCCCGGTTCCCACCGCGCGCTTGGCGCGCTAACTATCGCAGCAGCATGGGGCGGATGCCATTTCAAGCGCGGAAATTACGGCATGTTGCAGTATGCCGGTTGTTACGGGGTAGTCGGTTTGCGGCGAGATGAAGGCGGACTGATAGCGCAAAACTTCGACCGCCAAGTCCTCCATGCGCGGCTCGAAAAGCGGATAGAACACGCGATGTGTTTCCGACATATCGGACAAAAACACGGAAAGAATCTCGTTTTCGCTAACCGTCACGCGAACATGCAGCGGCTCTCCGTACAGCAAAATCGTTGAGGAATACGTGCCTGGAATAAACCGCGATTCCGGCCCGACGTCCCTGTCCCCTCCCGAAAGCAAAAGCACAAGCGCGACAATAAGCAAAACTATTGCCCCAAGCGCAATCGCCCCGATACGTATCAAATCCTTCTTATGTAATACGAAAATTTTTGCACCGCTCATTTTGCATCCTTTCGAATTTTTCGTTTATAAAATGTATGAGCGATGCAGGGCTTTTATTCAGGTTTTATTTAGACACTGCCGATACAAAAAAGTATGAATCTCCTCACACCAAAAAATAACTTGACCCGCGCGACATCAAGCACTAAACTAACCGAGTATGAGAAAATTTATCCTTCGGAAGGAGCGAACAAAATGAAATTTACAAAGGGATACTGGTTGATGCGCGACGGGATTACATCGTTCTCCTGTCAGGACGTGCGCGACAAGGACGTTTCCGACAAATCCGTTACCTTGCATGTTACGCCGTGGAAGGTGTATCACCGCGGGCAAACCTTGGCGGGACCGCTGTTTACGCTGACATTTGAGGCACCCGTTGAGGGCGTGCTTCATGTAAAACTGAATCACTACGACGGCGCGATTGAACAAGGGCCCGAGTTTCCGTTTAATAATGAAGAAAAAAAGGTCAGCTTTGAGGAAAATGACGCCGAATACGTAATCGGCACGGGCAAATTAAAGGCGCATGTTAAAAAAGAGACCTTTGAAATTGAATATCGCTGGGACGGCAAATTCTTAACCGGCTCGGGCAACAGACAGCTTGCGTACATGACAACAAACGACGGACCGTATTGGCGCGAACGCCTGTTTGCGTCCGTCGATGAGTATTTTTACGGATTTGGCGAATACTTTACGCCTTTTGTGAAAAACGGGCAGGTCGTTGATATTTGGAACGAAGACGGCGGAACGTGTTCGGATTTGGCGTACAAAGCGGTTCCTTTTTATCTTTCAAATCGCGGATACGGAGTGTTCGTAAATCACCCCGAAAAAGTCAGCTTTGAAGTCTGCTCGGAAGTTGTTAATCGCGTGCAATTTTCCGTGCCGGGCGAGTCGCTGAATTATATGATTGTCGGCGGCGAAAACCCGCTTGACGCCCTTTCCCGCTACACCTCGATTACGGGCCGCCCCGCGCTTCCGCCGAAATGGAGCTACGGACTGTGGCTTTCCACGTCGTTCACAACGGACTACAGCGAAGAAACCGTAAATTCCTTCATCGACGGCATGGCAGAGCGCGAAATTCCGCTCGGCGTCTTCCATTTCGACTGTTTCTGGATGAAAGAATACGAATGGTGCAACTTTGAGTGGGACAAAGACATGTTCCCCGACCCCGAAGGAATGCTGAAACGCCTGAAGTCAAAAGGCTTGAAAATTTGCGTGTGGATAAACCCGTACGTTGGGCAAAAATCCCCACTTTTCAAGGAAGGCAAGGAGAAGGGGTATTTTATTAAAAACGACAAGGGCGGCGTGTGGCAATGGGAATTATGGCAACCCGGCCTTGCAATCGTTGACTTCACAAACCCCGCCGCGTGCAAATGGTACCAAAACCACCTGCGCCGCCTAATGGACATGGGCGTGGACTGCTTCAAAACCGACTTCGGCGAAAGAATCCCGACCGACGGCGTGTATTTCGACGGCTCCTGCCCGTACAAAATGCACAACTACTATTCCTACATTTACAATAAAGTAGTGTGGGACGTTGTCGAAGAAGTCAAAGGCAAAGACGAAGCCGTTTTATTCGCGAGAAGCGCGACCGCGGGATGCCAGCAATTCCCCGTACACTGGGGCGGCGACTGCGATTCCAACTATGGCGCGATGGCGGAAAGCCTGCGCGGCGGGTTGAGCCTTTCCCTTTGCGGATTCGGTTTTTGGAGCCACGATATTGGCGGTTTTGAAAACACCGCAACGCCTGATGTTTACAAGCGTTGGGTGGCGTTCGGTCTGATGTCCTCGCACTCGCGTTTGCACGGCAGTTCATCCTATCGCGTGCCGTGGCTTTTCGACGACGAAGCCTCCAAGGTGCTGAAACATTTCGTGCAATTGAAGGAGTCGCTACTCCCCTATATCTACAGAAACGCCGAAACCGCACACAAAAAAGGCATCCCGATGATGCGCGCAATGTTCCTGGAATTTCCCGACGACCCCGTCTGCACCTTCCTGGACACCCAGTACATGCTGGGCGACAGCCTACTGGTCGCGCCGATTTTCAACGAAGAAGGCACGCGTCGTTTATACCTCCCCAAAACAGAGGGCCAATGGACGAACTGGTTCACCGGCGCGAAGTCCGACGGCGGCGTATTCATCGACGAAAAACACGACTACTTCAGCCTAGGCCTGTGGGTTCGCCCCGGCGCGACAATCGAAATGACACAAGACGGCAAAGCCATCTCCAAGAAATTCTAAAACCTTGGGGGCTCTGCCCCCAAACCCCCGCAAACTTTTTGAAAAAGCGCGCCAAGCGCGCATTGGACACCGGGGACATGTGTCGAAGTCAACACATTCCCTCGAAGCCGGGAACCGTTTCCCAGCCCACGAAAAAAAGTTTGACAAAAACTTCAAAATTTGAAACTGCTAAACAAAATCCAAATTTCAAAGTTTTGATGAAACTTTTTCAAAAGTTTCCGGGGTTTGGGGCAGCGCCCCAAGGTCTTAAAAAAAGAGGCGAAAGCATGAACATGCAAAACATTGAAAAAGTTATAGCGCAGGGGCCTTTTTCGGATAATTGGGACTCTCTGGCGAATTTCACGCCGCCGAAGTGGATGCAAACTGCTAAATTCGGCATCTTCATCCACTGGGGGCCATTCTCCGTGCCCGCGTTCAACGACTGGTACGCGCGAAACATGTATATCCAAGGAATGCCCGAATACGAGCATCATTTAAAAACCTACGGCCCGCACAAAGATTTTGGCTACAAGGATTTTATACCGATGTTTAAGTCGGAAAATTTCGACCCCGACGAATGGGCGCGAATTATTAAAGCAACAGGTGCGGGCTACGTAGTCCCCGTTGCAGAGCATCACGACGGCTTCCAAATGTACGAAAGCGAGCTGTCCCGCTGGAACGCCAAAGAAATGGGCCCCAAGCGCGACATGCTCGGCGACCTCCTCGACGCGTGCGACAAGCAAGGCATAGTGCGCGGCGCGTCGTCGCATCGTTTGGAGCATTGGTTTTTTATGAGCCACGGCAAGAACTTCGAAAGCGACGTAACCGACGCGCTGACTCCCGACGACCTGTACTGGCCGGCAATGCCCGAGCCCGACCACCACGATTTATTCACGGACAAAGGGCCGAGTGAGGATTTTTTGCAGGACTGGCTCTTGCGCTGTTGCGAAATCGTGGACAAATATCGCCCGCAAATTTTTTATTTTGACTGGTGGATACAAACCGCCGTGGTCAAGCCGTATTTGAAAAAATTCACGGCGTATTATTACAATCGCGCAAAAGAATGGGGCTTCGAACCCGCGATAACCTACAAGCACGACGCCTTTATGTTCGGCGCGGCGGTAGTTGACATCGAGCGCGGAAAATTCTCAAACATCCAGCCCTTCTTCTGGCAAACCGACACGTCGATTTCGATGTTCGCATGGTGCCATTCACACAACGCGGTGTACAAAAAAACCAAAACGCTACTGTGCGACTTAGCCGACATCGTAAGCAAAAACGGCTCGCTTCTTCTAAACATCGGGCCGAAAGCCGACGGAACAATATGCGACGGCGACAAAAAAGTTTTGGCAGAAATCGGCGAATGGATGGCTGTAAACGGCGAATCCATTCACGGCACAAGCGTGTGGCGAAAATCCGCCGAAGGCCCAACCCTGACAAAGGAAGGCCAATTCACCGACAGCAACGAGCAAAATTTCACCTGCCAAGACATCCGCTTCACAAAAAAAGGCAGCCACATCTACGCAATCGTACTAAAAAGCCCCGACGACGGCCGCGTCCGCGTATGTTCCCTCGGCAAAAGTGCCGACCACAATCTGCCCCTGTTCCACGGAATAATAAAAGACGTAGAGCTTCTCGGCGGAAAAGTCCAAAGCTGGACGCGTGACAGCGACGGACTGAACGTACACTTCGAACCAATAAAAACCGATTTGCCCGTGGTAATAAAAGTTTTGGTTGATTAGGAGTTGAAACGCTATGTTTCGTTTCATAAAGATGCACGGTTGCGGCAACGACTATATTTTTTTTGATTGCTTCGACCAAGAAATTTCCGACCCCGAAGCCGCATCCCGAAAGCTGTCCGACCGAAACAAAGGTATCGGCGGCGACGGGATTATTTTGATTTGCCCCCCAAGTGATTCAAATAAGGCTGACGCAAAAATGCTTATGTATAATGCGGACGGCACCTCGGCGGCAATGTGCGGAAACGCGATTCGTTGCGTAGGGAAGTATTTATATGAAAGCGGACGCGCGGCGAAAAACACACTGGAAATCGAGACTCTCGTGGGCATAAAAATTTTAGAATTAATCATCCTCGACGGCGTTGTAAATTCCGTTCGCGTAAACATGGGGCGGGCGGATTTAAGGCCCGACGCAATCCCCGTTGACCTCGTCGGCGACAGCATAATCGGCCGCGAAGTCAAAATCAGCGGATATAAATACGAAATCACCTGCGTAAGCATGGGAAACCCAAACGCAGTAATCTTCAACGACGATATCGACCACTTCGAAATGGAAAAAATCGGCCCCATAATCGAATGCGCGAAAATTTTCCCGGAACGCACAAACTTCGAAGTCGCGCAAATCATAAGCCGCAACAATATTCGTATGCGCGTTTGGAATCGCGGCGCGGGCGAAACAATGGCGTGCGGAACGGGCGCGTGTTCGGCGGCGGTTGCGGCTGTTTTAATGGGCTATTGCGACAAGGATACCGACATTACCGTGCAGCTTCGCGGGGGAGTGTTAACCGTGAAATACACCGACGACGCAGTTTACATGACGGGCGGCTGTGAAAAAGTCTTCGAGGGGGAAATCGCGACATGAAGGATTTTATCGAATCGCAGATTAAACAAATTCGCGAAATCGTTGGCTCCGACAAGGTTCTTTTGGCACTTTCCGGCGGGGTCGATTCGTCTGTTTGTGCCGCACTTTTGGCAAAGGCGATACCGGGGCAGATTTTCGCGATTTTCGTTGACCATGGCTTTATGCGGCTGGACGAGGCCGACGAGGTAGAAGAAATTTTTTCGAAATATGACATAAATTTGATTCGCGTAAACGCCGCGACGCGATTTTTGAACAAATTAACGGGCATCGTTGAACCCGAAAAAAAGCGCAAATTAATCGGCGAGGAGTTTATCCGCGTATTTGAAGAAGAGGCGACGAAGCTCGGCAAAATTCCGTTTCTCGCGCAGGGTACGATTTTTGTTGACCTTGCTGAATCCGGCGGAAAACACGGCGCGCTTGTAAAAAGCCATCACAATGTCGGCGGTCTGCCCGAAAGCCTTGGTTTCGAGCGGCTGATCGAGCCGCTTTCGACGCTGTACAAGCCCGATGTGCGCGAAGTGGGGCGGCTTTTGGGGCTTCCCGACGCGCTTGTTGACCGCCAGCCCTTCCCCGGACCGGGGCTTGCCGTTCGCGTAATCGGCGAAATTACGGAGGAAAAACTGGACACCTTGCGCCAAGCCGACGCGATTTTCCGCGAGGAAATCGAAAAAATGCCGGAAACGCCCGACCAATATTTTGCCGTTTTAACCGACACGTTTTCTGTCGGCGTGAAAAACGGAATCCGCACGTATGACCGGGTTGTCGCGCTTCGCGCCCTAAAAACAACGGATTTTATGCATTGTGAATTGGTGCGCGTGCCATACGAAACGCTTGAACTTGTCGTCTCGCGTATAACGGCGGAAGTTCCGTCGGTCAGCCGCGTTGTCTACGATATTACGCCGAAACCCACGGCAACCATGGAGTGGCTGTGAGTACGCCGATTGTCGTGAAAAAAAATGCCCCTCGCTTTATCTTGCGCGCGCAGGTGTTATATTTTGTTGTCACCGCTGTGCTGATTATCGCTATTTTGGCCGTGGGCGCGAGAATTTCCGGTGATATTGCCGAGGAAGCGGCGTACAGAATGGCGCGGCAAAACGCCATTGAAGTGGCGTCGAATTTTCAGGTCTACATGAACCCGCATATGCGCATGATGCAGCAAATGTCGCACTCGACGGCGATTGCGCGCTGGCTTTCGGATGACCCTTACGACCCAAGCTACCCGTGGGCGAAGTCTGCCGCCTTTAACGAAATTATGGGACATGCGCAAACATGGCCCGAGGCGCGATATATGTTTACGTTTGCCGACACTCTTCGAAGTTATAATTTCTTCACGCATCTTGAATCCGTCGACGATTTTACACACTGGGGATATCTTGAGGGTACCGGGGGAACAGGTAATTGGTTTTACAATACACTGGCCGCCGAGCCCTCTTTTATAACAAATATTCAGCGAGACCAGCCCGATGCGTACGGGAATTTTGACTTGTTGATTTGGTCGAACCACAGGATTTATTACGAGGGGCGGCTTGTCGGTGTTTTTACGCTGGGTTCGTCCTTTGACGATATCTTTAATGCGGCGTTCGGCGGGATTGTCGACGACAATAAGCGAGCCTACATATTAGACAGAAACGGCCTTGTCCGATTGGACAGCTCGGGACAATTGGAGCTTTTCGTTGACGGCGTTCCGATTTTCCCCGCCGTGCCGGAAGCGGACCAAAATCCCGAACTTGCCGCAACCATAGCCGCGCATTTGCACGAACTTAACGGCGGGCTTTTTCCGCTTGGTACATTTACGCAGGAGGCTGTGCGTCTTGAACGCGGCGGGTTTGCCTATGCCGCCATTTCGCCGATAGTCGGCACGGATTGGTCGGTCATGGTACTTTCTGCCCGCGTACCCGGCATGAACCCGCAGTATTATTTTCTTATTGCCGCTTCGATTGTATTTTTACTTGCGTCCGCAATTGGTGCGAATTGGCTTATTCGCCGCTTTGTTTTGATTCCTTTGCAGGAAATGGAACGCCAAAAAGCCATCGAAAGGCAAGAGCGCGAAGCGCGCGATATGATGACACAGCTTCTCGACGAAGCCCCGATTTTTATCGAATATTTGGACGAAAATTTTAACCCAACCCATTGCAATAAGAGCACTGCCGAACTTTTCGGGCTGGACGACCCGAGCGAATTTATCACGAAGTACGATGAGCTTTCGCCCGAATTTCAGCCGGGTGGCAGGCCGTCAAAGGAAATGGCGGCGGAATTGTTGCGCAAGGCGATGGATGAAGGGTATTTGCGATTCGAATGGATGCATCAAACTTTGAGCGGCGAGCCGCTTCCTGTTGACACAACCGTTATTCGTATCGAACACAACGGCAAGCCCATGCTTATCGGCTATAATCACGACCTTCGCGCCATCAAAGAGGCAACCTACGATGCCGAGGAGCTTAACAGGCTTTTCTTCGAAGCGTCGCCGATTATTATGAATATTTGGGACGACGAGCACAACTTACTTTCGACGACTCCGCAATCTGCAAAAATGTTTGGTTGTTCAAGCGAAGAAGAATATATTGCGAATTTTTTTGAAACGTCTCCGAAGTTTCAGCCTGACGGCTCGCCCTCGGACGAAGCCGCCATGACCCTTCTCAAACAGGCCTTCGACGAAGGATATGTTCAGCTCGAATGGATGCACCGAACCCTTGACGATGGGCAGCCGATGCCTGTGGAAGTTACGATGGTTCGCTTTTCGCGCAAGGGCAAATTTTACGTCGCGGCATACACCGTCGATTTGCGCCCCGTTAAAGCCGCAATGGACGAACGCGTCCGTTTGATGTTTGACGCGACCCCGCTTATTATCGAATTTTGGTCGAGGGATTTTATGCCGCTTGATTGCAACAAAACCGCGCTTGAATATTTGGGGCTTTCCTCAACGGATGCGTACATGTCCGTTATGGGCGACCATTACAAGCAAACGCATCCCGGAATGCCCGTTTTTTACGAGTATTTAAGTGAGGTCGTTAAGAGCGGCACGTGTCGTTTTGAATTTATCGATTACAAGCTGTCGGGTGAAGAAAGAGTCATGGATATTTATGCCGTTAGCATGAAAATCAACGGCGAAGACGTTATCGTTACGTACTCGAGAGACATTACGCGCGAACGTGAAATTGAGCTTGAAATCAAACAAGCCGAAGCCGAGCGCAAACGCATCGATATCGCCGAGGAATCAAACCGCGCTAAAACCGCTTTCCTTGCGAGAATGTCGCACGAAATCCGCACGCCGATATCTGCTGTTTTGGGCATTTCGGAGATTGAGCTGCAATCGCCGCACTTATTGCCGCGCGTTGAAGAATCATTTGCGAAAATCAACGACTCTGCGCAAATGCTTACGAATATGGTTAACGATATCCTTGACCTTTCAAAAATCGAGGCGGGCAAGCTGGAAATAATTGTGGAGGAATACGAAACGGAGTATTTAATAAGCGACGCCTCGCACATGCACCTTACTCATTTGGGCGAAAAGGATATCGAATTTAAAATGTTTGTTGACGAGAATTTGCCCACGCATTTAATCGGCGACCAGATGCGAATCGGACAAATTTTGAACAATTTACTGTCAAACGCAATCAAATATACCGAGAGAGGCAGCGTCGAATTAGCGTTCCAATACGGTCAGGACGAAACGTTAATCCTATCCGTTTCCGACACGGGATTCGGAATGACACAAGAACAGCTCGACGAACTGCACCACGATTACTCTCGTTTTCACGAACACGAAAATCGTTTTATAAGCGGAACCGGGCTTGGCATGTCCATCGTGAACAGCTTGGTGCAGATGATGTATGCGGAAATTGACATTGAAAGCGAACCCGGAGTTGGCACAAAGGTCGTTGTTATCATCCCGCAGGAATCGGCGGGTCCCGATGTTTTGGGTGAATGCCTCGCGGAAAGTTTGCAAAAATTTGAACGCACCGTGCGCGATGAGAAAAAATTCAAGTTCACGCCCGAGCTTATGCCCTACGGAAAGGTTTTGGTTGTTGACGACCTTGAGCAGAATTTATATGTAACTAAAGGGCTTTTGGCGTTTTATGAGCTGGAGGTCGAGACATGTATTTCGGGCGTCGAGGCCGTTAAAAAAATCGAGGAAGGCAACACGTACGACTTGATTTTGATGGACTATATGATGCCCGTAATGAACGGAACCGACGCCATGCGAAAAATTCGCGATACGGGTTACGAAAAGTCCATCGTTGTGCTTACGGCGAACGCGATGATTGGAGTGGCGGAAAAATTCATGGAGGACGGCTTTGACGGCTTCATTTCAAAGCCGATAAACACGACGCATTTGAATACGATTTTGATAAAGCATATTCGCGACAAGCAGTCGCCCGGGGTGCTTCTTACGACCGCCGCCGCTGTTGCGTCGGCAAAGACCGCGAGTATCGACAATTTTCAAAACAACGAGTCCATTTTGAAAAAGCTGCGCGAGCTTTTTGTCAAACGGCACAAAGACGCGCCCGCAGAAATTCGCGCCGCAATCGACACAGGCGACCTGTTTTCCGCCAACCTTCAAATCCATTCCCTTAAAAGCGCGGCGGGGCTTATTCACGAAAAATCGCTTTTGCAGGCGGCGCAGGATTGTGAAGATATTTTAAGCGCGGGCGCAATGCCTTCGGAGGGCGCGCTTGCGACGCTTTTTGGAGAATTTGAGAGCGTTTACGCCGAGCTTGCCGACGCGGCGGCTTCGGTTGGCGCGTCGGACGAAGAAAAAAAGGACGTGCAGGACGTCCTTGATTTACTTGATGAATTAGAACCGCTTTTGGTGGAGCAGAACGTGGAGTCCGGCACGATTGTTGCCGGGCTGAAAGGTTTCCCGCAAGCCGCTATTTTAGTCGCGCAGGTTGAAAATTATGAGTATTCCGCCGCAATTAAGAGCATGGAGACGTTGCGGTTTATTTTGGGGTAGTTGCCGGTATCAATGCTTAAAATGCCGCATCCCCGTGAAAATCATGGCGATGCCGTGCGCGTCGCAGGCGGCGATGGAGTCGGCGTCCTTCAGGCTTCCGCCGGGTTGGATAATTACCTCGATGCCGGCTGATGCGGCGAGTTCGACGGTGTCGGGCATGGGGAAAAATGCGTCGGAGGCGAGAACCGCGCCTCGTGCGCGTTCGCCTGCGTCGCCTATTGCGATTTTTGCCGCGCCGACGCGATTTGTTTGGCCGGGGCCGATGCCGACGGTCATATCGTCGCGGGCGAGGAGTATTCCGTTGGATTTTATGTGCTTTACGCATGTCCACGCGAAACGGGCGGTTTTAAGCTCGGCTTCGGTGGGCTTTCTTTTTGTGGGAAAAGTTAAATTTGCGTCGTCGAAGCCGGCGGTATCGGCTTCTTGGATTAGCAATCCGCCGGAAACGGCAGAAAATCGCTTCTGTAACCGGCTTCGAGAGAACGTGTCGCCCCCTGACTTTTGCTCCCGGTGTTGGTGCGCCAGGAGGCGCAGATTTTTTTTCTTCATTAAAAGAGCCAGCGCGTCGTCGGAATATGACGGCGCGATAATCACCTCGAGGAAGGTTTCGCACATTTTCGCGGCGGTGGCGGCGCAAACCTCACGGTTAAGCGCGATAATCCCGCCGAAAATCGAAACCGGGTCAGCCTCGAACGCGCGCGCATATGCATCGGCAATCGTCTCGCCGATGCCCACGCCGCATGGGTTTTGATGCTTAACCGCAACGGCGGCGGGCATCGAAAACTCGCGAACGCACGCCAAAGCGGCGTCGGCGTCGGCGAGGTTGCAATAGGAAAGCTCCTTGCCATGCAGTTTTTCTGCCGCGACAATCGACCCCGCAAAGCCAAGCGGCTCGGCATACAATGCCGCGCCTTGGTGCGGATTCTCGCCGTAACGAAGCGGCTGTTGCAATTCGTACGTAAGCGTCAATTTTTCCGGATACACTTCACTTTCATTTAGTGCGGTAAAATGCGCGGCAATAAGTGCGTCATAAGCGGCGGTGTGTCGAAATGCTTTTGCCGCCAATGCCTTTTTCGTCTCGCGGGAGATTTCGCCCGCCGCAAGCTCTGCCAAAACTTTTTCGTAATCCGACGGGTCAACGACAACCGCGACCGACGCCATATTTTTCGCGGCGGAACGAATCATCGACGGCCCGCCGATGTCGATATTTTCAATGGCTTCTTCCTCGGAAACATCCGGCTTCGAAACCGTTGATTTAAACGGATACAAATTCACCGCAACGATGTCAATCGTGTTAATCCCGTGCGCGGCAAGGGTTTCCATGTGCGCGGGATTATCGCGCACGGCCAAAAGCCCGCCGTGAATCGCGGGATGCAGGGTTTTTAGCCGCCCGTCCATAATTTCGGCAAAGCCCGTTACGTCGGAAATATTTATTGCGCCGACGCTTTTTAAATGCGCGAGCGTGCCTCCGGTTGAAACGATTTCGTACCCGTGCGCCGCCAAGCCTTTGGCGAACTCAAGCACGCCTGTTTTGTCGGAAACGCTGATTAATGCGCGTTTTTTCATGTAAAATCCTCCTTGTGTGAAAAGAGAGTCGGCGAGTGTCACTCGCCGACTCTCTTTTATCCGTGGATTAATTTTAATGCAGACAGGGGGGGATTGCAATGATTTGTGATATAATCGCCACGATAAAAAGGCGTGCATTATTTCGTTGCCAAGCGGTTTAAACCCGCAATATCACACAAAGGCGGTGGTTTTCATGGGTAATTTCTCATATCGCGCATGGTTTCAGCCCGTGGGCGGTTTTTTTGCGGCGCGCGCTCTCGAAGCAGGGGGCAGCTTCTTTTTTGCGGAGGAGGAATGTGCGCGCGGTTTGCGGCTGTATGAACGGGAAGATTTGCAGGTTTCGTTTGCAATAAACGAGGCGTTGCCGTCGGAAGGGTTTGAAATTAAGGGCGCGGCGGGCGGTGTGAAAATCGAGGGCGGCTGTGAAAGCGGCTTGCTTTACGGCACGTACGCGCTGCTTTCGCGGATTGGGCGAGGGGAGGGGACTGTGGGCTGGTCATTTAGTCAAAAGCCTGCGGTTTCCATGCGCGTGCTGAATCATTGGGATAACGGCGACGGCTCGGTCGAGCGCGGTTATTCAGGCAATTCGCTTTTTTGGCGCGACGGAAAAATCGGGTACGATTTGCCGCGCCTTAGGGATTATGCGCGGCTTTTGGCAAGCGTCGGCATAAATCAAATTTCTGTGAATAATGTAAATGTGCGGCTTCTGACGGCGAAATTGCTTACCGATGAAGGCTTGGTCGATTTGGCTAAGGTTGCGGAGGTTTTTCGACCGTTTGGGATTCGTTTGATTATTGCGGTGCATTTTGATTCGCCGGTCTGGCTCGGCGGGCTTGAAACGTCGGACCCTGCGTGCGAAAAAGTTGCGACTTTTTGGCGTGAGACGGTGGCTCGTGTTTATAAAAAAATCCCCGATTTGGCGGGGTTTTTGGTAAAGGCAGACTCGGAATTTCAAAGCGGACCCAACGCTTTCGGGCATACGCAGGACATCGGCGCGAACGTTATCGCGCGCGCGCTTGCGCCCCACGGCGGCACGCTGTATTGGCGTTGCTTCATTTATAACTGTATGCAGGATTGGCGCGACACAAAAACCGACCGCCCCATGGCCGCGTATGACACGTTTTTTCCGTTGGACGGAAAGTTTGACGACAATGTAATTTTGCAGGTCAAGCACGGTCCGTCGGATTTTCAGGTGCGCGAACCGAATTCGCCGCTGCTTGGCGCGATGAAGCACACGCGCGAGGCGTTGGAATTTCAAATTTCGCAGGAGTACACGGGGCAACAAAAAGATTTGTATGCGTGGGCGGTGCAATGGGAGGAAATCTTGGATGCGCCGTTTGATGAAAACCGCGCGACGCGCGAGTTAATTGGGCGTGAAGTCAAGGCTGTTATTGCCGTTGCGAATACCGGCGACGATGAGAATTGGTGCGGGCATTTGCTTGCGCAAGCGAATTTATTCGCCTTTGGGCGGATGGCGTGGAATCCCGCGATTACGGCGCGCGAGGTCACGGAGGAGTGGGCGACCCTGACGTTTGGACGCTTTACCGCCGAGGCAGAATCCGGTTTTGAAAAAACGCTTGAAAATCCGGCAACGGTTTCGTCGGTTACAAAAATGATTTTGGATTCCCGTCATGTTTATGAAAAATACAACGCGCCGCTTGGAATTTGCTGGATGGTTTACGTGCATCATCACTACGGGCCCAGCCCCGACGGCTACGAGTACACGCCGTGGGGGACGTATCACCGTGCCGACCACGTCGCAATCGGCGTTGACCGCACACGGAACGGCACGGGCTACACCGCGCAATATCAGCCATTCGTGCGCGATTTGTATGAAAATATCGACACATGTCCGCAGGAATTGCTTTTATATTTCCACCGCCTTGCGTACGATTTCCGCCTGAAAGACGGGCGCACGCTGATTCAATACATTTACGACACACATTTCGAAGGCGTCGAAGGCGTTGAAAAATTTATCGCAACATGGGAGTCGCTAAAGCCCGATTTGCCCGCCGATGCATACGAATCCGTGCGGGAGCGTCTCGCGCAACAGCTTAAAAACGCGCTGGAATGGCGAGACGTAATCAACTCGTATTTTTACCGCAAAAGCGGCATTGCTGACGAAAAAGGAAGGATGATTTACACATGATTACTTTACCTGCATTTTTTGACGACGGAATGATTTTGGCGAAAAATTCGCATGTTTGGGGGTGGGCGTCGCCCGGGGCGAAAATTTCCGCCGAGTTTTTAGGTGAAAAATTTGAAACCCGAAGCGACGCCGACGGAAAATTTAGCTTCCTTTTTAATAGCGCGAATTTCGGCGGACCGTTCGAGCTTAAAATCGAAAATAAAATAATTAGCGACGTGTATATCGGGCGCGTATGGTTTTGTGGGGGGCAGTCCAACATGGAAAGCCCGGTGTCGCGCTCGCGCATTGAATTGGGCGAATTTATCGGCGATGACGAGCGAATTCGCGCATTCTTGGTCGAAAAAGAAATGAATTTTATCGAGCCGCAAAAAGACGTAAAAGGCAAATGGAACGTGGTGTCGGGTGAATTTTTGAACCATATGTATGCCGTGCCGTATTTTTTTGCGCGGAAATTGCTTGCCGAGCTCCCCGATGACGGCGTAAAAATCGGACTTGTCTGCGCGCCGGCGGGCGGCACGGCAATCGAAAGCTGGCTTCCCGAGGAAATTGTGCGCGAAAAATATCCGCATTACATCCCGGACCTTGAAGTCGTGCAGCAACCCGGCTTCGTCGAACGCCAAACCGAGGACGCCGAAAGCGCGAAAAACGCGTGGATTTTGCAGCTTAATGAAAAAGATGCCGGTCTCAAAGAAAAATGGTTTGAGAAAAATTTTGACGATTCCGACTGGGAAACCCGTCCGCTTTTGGACAATTCAAATTTCCCCGCGCACGGCTCCGTATGGTTTCGCAAAAAAATTATGTTGCCCGTTTCGGCTGGTGACACGAACATCAACGATTCTGACATCTTAAATTTCGGACGCGTCGAGGACTCCGTAACCGTGTATATAAACGGCGTGGAGGTAGCTCATATCCCGTATCAATATCCGCCATGCACCGGAATGCTGCCGAAAAATTTACTCGTATCGGGTGAAAATACGATTGCCGTACGTGTGGTTGGCGAATGCTTGAGTCCGCTTATTGTACCCGGCAAGGATTATTTTTTACAAATATCGGGCGAGCGCATCCCCCTCGCGGATAACGACTGGAAGTACCGCGAAGGCGCGGAAATGGCGGCTTGTCCGCCGGGCGTGTGGTTTTATTCCCGCCCCTGCGGCGTGTATAATTACCTGCTTGCGCCGCTTTTGGGGCTTTCCGTCGAGGGCGCGATTTGGTACCAAGGCGAATCCAACACGTACGCGCCCGAAAGATACGAGGTGATGTTCGACGAATTTGTAAAATTTTTCAGAAAAAATTTCGGCGCGGGCGGTCGCGGAGACAAAAATTTACCATTCATTTTCACCCAACTCGCAAATTTCATCGACCCGCAAGGCGACGGCGAAAACTGGGCAGAACTGCGTGAACAGCAACGCCGATGCCTGAAAATCCCCCAAACCGCAATGGCGGTTGCAATCGACTGCGGCGAGTACAATGACCTCCACCCCTACGACAAAAAAACCGTCGGCGAACGTCTTGCCTTGCACGCGCTTCGTATGGTATACAATAAGAAGGTAATTTCCGATGGTCCGAACGTTTCAAAAATTTCCTATGAAAACGGGCGCGAAAACGGCAAAATAAAAATATTTTTCGAAAACGCCCGGGGCCTATGGACAAAAAACGGACGACCCCAACTGGAGATTTTTGATAAAAACGGCGGGGTCCGTATGGTTTTCGCGGAAATAAAAGGCAACGCGCTTGTTGCCTCTTGTGAAAACAAGCCCGTAAAAGTTCGTTACGGATTTTCGGATTGCCCCGCTACAACCCTTTATAATGCGGCGTTTTTGCCCGCCTCTCCATTCGTAATTGAGGAAATTTGAGGGAAATTGCTAAAAACGTTGCAAAAATTAAAACTTTGATTTATAATCGTTCCACGCTCAATTTTTCACAAAATGTTTTGGAGCGAAAAAATTTAACATTGACATCGACCTGTATATTTTGATAACATGCGGGGGATAAACAGCGGGGGTGTATTTTCCTATGCTAAGCCAATCAATTCATCAACAGAATTCGGTACTGGGCGCGGCTCTCCAAGGGCAGAACGCGCGTGTCGATGCGATTATGAACAATATAGCTAACGCCGAGACGCCGCGATTCACGGCACGCAGGGTGGAATTTGAGTCCGCTTTAAGCGATGCTGTTGACAACTGGCGTTCTACCGGCGTTTTAAATTTATCCCGCGCCCGACCGGTAACGCAATTTCAAGAGCCCGGCGCGCGCTTCCGTATTGACGGAAATAACGTGGACATCGAGCGCGAAATGGTCGCGCTTTACACGCAACTTGTGCGCTCCGACGTTATGATAAATAACGTTTTGGCAAATTCGCGCATGTTAAATACCGTTCTACAGGGGAGGTAATTAGATGGCTTTCTTTAACACAATGAACATTGCGGCGTCCGGACTTACCGCACAACGCCTGCGCATGGACACAATCGCCGAAAACATCGCCAACGTGAACACAACCCGCACGGCGAACGGCGGTCCCTACATGCGCAAAACCGTACTTTTCGAAGAAATACGGGACGACAACCTCTTCACTCAATCCTTTAACAATATATTCGGCGGACGGGCGAGTGTTCCTGCGCCGCAGGGGATGGGTGTCCGCGTGACCGGAATCGTCGAGGACGCAACCCCCGGGCTTCTTACCTACGACCCGACGCATCCCGACGCCGACGAATACGGCTACGTAAGGATGCCGAACGTAAACATTGTAACTGAAATGGTAAACATGATTGCCGCCTCGCGTTCATACGAAGCAAATATTACGGCAATGACCGCCGCGCGTACGCTTACAAATCGCACGCTTGAAATCGGTCAAGGGAGGTAATGAATAATGTCACCGATAACCGCATTGGTTAACACAAACCCGGCAATGGCTCCCATTCAAGCCTTCCCGGAAAACTTACAGATTATAACAATGCCGCAAGAAGAATCGCCGACACCGTTTGCTTCCTTCTTCAATGCCGCTCTTGGCGTGATAAACGATACAAACTTGATAGTCGGGGAATTCGAGCAAGCGCAGCTTGACTTTGCAACCGGACGTCTCGATGACATATTGGCGGTTCAAATGGCGCAAGACCGCGCAAACAATGCAATAAATTTTACATCGCAAATTACAAGCAGAATCATTGAATCCTACCGCGAAATCATGCGTATGCAAATTTAACGAGGTGACTTATGCCGGATCAACTTAGAAAATATACCGACCCGTTAAAGGCTCGTTGGGATTTATTAACAACGCCGCAGAGATACAAGCTCTTTGGTGTAATCGGCGTTGTCTTAATCGCACTACTCTTAACAGCATTTTTCGCGTTAAGAACCCCATGGACGGTTCTCGTAACGAGGCAAGATTTATCCACGATTTCGCCAATGGTTGCGGCCTTAGATGATGCGGGTATCCGAAGCAATGTCATCGATAACGGGCGCGGTCTTGAGGTAGACCGCCGCCGTTTCGAAGAAGCACTTGTCGTGATTGAATTGGAAGGGGTTGCCCCGCACGATGAGCATTTCACATGGGGGGAAACGCTTGATACGGGCCTCGGCACCACCGACGACGAACGCCGTGTGCGCTACGTCCGAGGATTGGAAGGCTCAATCGAACGTCAACTCGCTGCGATGAACGGCATAACCAGCCCGCGCGTCGGACTGTCAATCCCGAACCCGCGCCCCTTCGAGCGCGATGCGGAAGGTCCTTCCGCCTCCGTAACAATTCACACCACGCAAGATTTTACCCGCCAACAAGGGCGCGATATTGCTCTCCTCGTCGCGCGCCGCGTAAGCGGGCTAACCATCGAAAGCATTGTGATAATGAACCAAAACGCACGCACAATATGGAACGGCTTGGACGACGCAAATGAAGACCCGCTGAGCAACGCTTTAGAACTGCAAGCGCGGACACATGACATGGCCGTATTAGGCGCGAAGAACATTTTGGCCCCTGCGTTTGATGATGTAAGTGTAGCGTTTTCCCCGAGATTTAGCTCTGTTATCGCCACAACAACCGAAGAAAGACGCGTCGATATCCCCGAGGGCAGGGACGACTCCGGAATCCCCAGACATGTAACCGAGTCCCGCTCTGGACTGGAAGGCAATCCGGGAGGCCTTGAGCCCGGTCTTGCAAACAACATGGCAATGACCCCTGCCTACAATATGCCCGGCGGTGGAATAGTGTCGGCGTACCAACGTGAAAGAGAAGCGGTTTACGACGTAAACGAAACCGTAACTACAACGCAAACAGGTCCCGCCGGTCTTGACCCCTATGCCTCAACCGCCGCCATTACAGTAACGCGCAATATTCCCGTCGACCAAGCAATATGGATGGCTCAAACCCCCGAGGGCGAAGAGCCCAGAACCGAGCAAGATTGGGAAATGTTTAAAGTCGAGCCGACAACCATTCATGCGCAAACGATAAACGGCGATTACTTCACGGAATTCCACGAACTTGCTGCACGCGCAATCGGAATTCCTGTGGAAAACGTCACATTCATTGTGATGGAGCAAATTGTCCCCCAAGACACAATCGCAAGAGCATGGGATTGGGCAACGATTCTCATGATTGCCTTGCTTCTGTTACTGCTCGCGATGCTTATATTCGGTCTGCTCCGCCGTCAGCGTTTGGCAGGAGAAGACGAAGAAACCCTCGAGCCGCAACTTGCCGTGGAAGACCTGCTTGTTTCGACGCAACTCGAAGAAGCAAGGGAAGAAGCCGCGCAAGAGCTTGAAGAAATCGACTACTTCAAAGAAAACGAAATCAAGAAGCATATCGAAAAATTTGTTAATGAGAAACCCGAAGCGGTTGCGGCACTTTTACGCAACTGGATAAATGTCGAGGAGTGGTAAACAATGCCTGTTACCGCACAATCAACGATTGCCGACCTTACCGGACGTGAAAAAGCCGCAATTTTGCTGATTACGCTCGGTCCGGAGAAATCCGCGCAGATTTTTAAGCATCTGAAAGAGTCGGAAATTGAATCGCTAACGTTAGAAATCGCCAACACGCAAACCGTCCTGCCTGAAGTTAAGGACGAGGTGTTGGAGGAATTCTATCAGATATGTATTGCTCAGCAATATATCACCGAGGGCGGCATTGCTTACGCGAAAAGTATTTTGGAAAAAGCCTTGGGCGAAAACAAGGCTTTCGAAATACTGTCGAAACTCACGGTATCCTTGCAGGTGCGTCCTTTCGATTTCATTCGAAAAACCGACGCCACTCAAATCACAAACTTCCTGCAAAACGAGCATCCGCAAACCATCGCGCTTATTTTGTCCTACCTCAGGCCAAAGCAGGCGGCGGAAGTTATCGGTAGTCTGGTCCCCGACAAGCAAGCCGAAGTTGCCCGCCGCATAGCCGTTATGGAAGGCACCTCGCCTGAAGTTATTAAAGAAGTGGAAAAAGTCTTCGAGAAGAAGCTATCCGCGCTTATGACAGAGGATTACACGCAGGCAGGTGGCGTAGACGCAATCGTAGAAATCCTGAACGCGGTAGACCGCTCAACAGAAAAACACATCATCGAAACCCTCGAAGTCGAGGACATCGAACTTGCTGAAGAAATTCGCCGCAAAATGTTCGTTTTCGAAGATATACTCATGCTTTCGAACCGCGACGTACAGCAAGTCCTGAAAGAAGTAGACCAAAAAGAACTCGGAATTGCGCTCAAGGGCTGTTCGGAAGAACTCAAGGGTCATATTTTTGCAAACCTTTCGAAACGCCTTGCCGCGATGATACAAGAGGACATGGACTACATGGGTCCGATTCGCCGTTCCGACATGGAAGAATCGCAACAAAAAATTGTAAACATTGTGCGCAGATTACAAGAATCCGGCGAAATTATAGTAGCCCGTGGTGGTCAAGATGATGTTGTCCTCTAGGCGAGTTTTAAAGCACAATTCGGTCATTCTCGACACAGAAAACAAGGTAGTTATCGAAATCGGCGACCTTTTTTCGGCGGTCGCCGTTGAAGGCGACGAAGAATTTGAATCTCCGCCGAAGAAAGAAGAAGATGCGCAAAGTGCGGCCGAAAAAATTATCCGCCAAGCCGAGCGTCAAGCGGAGGAAATCCTGTCAAGTGCGCGTGAAACCGCAAGCAACGAACAGGGCGCAATCGTGCAAAGTGCAAAAGCTGAGGCGGCAAAAATTATTGAAGAAGCACGCGAAACCGGGTACAACGAAGGCATAGAAAAATCAACCGCCGAAGCAACAGCGATACGCGCCGACGCGAAAAAAATCTTAGACGACGCAACCGCCGAGCGCGAGAGTATGCAAAAAAGCCTTGAGCCGGAAATCGTGAACATGATAATTGGTATCACGGAAAAACTCTTGGGCAACACGTATGAGTTAAATCCCGAAACCGTAATTAACATCATCAAACAGGGCTTTGAAGCATCAGCGATATCGGGCGAAGTCACTGTTTACGTAAGTGCCGACGATTTCGACCTCGTTGAAGCAAAGAAAGATGACCTCATGGCACTCACCGATGGTTCGGTCAGGTTAACGATAACGAAGGATTTAAGCCTTTCGCCAATGGACTGTGTAATCGAAACACCTTTCGGAAACGTTGATTGTAGCCTAGGTCAACAGTTTGAGTCGTTGCGAGCAAATCTTACTTATATTATGAACACATAGGGGTAGACGTGAGTATTTTAGCTAAATACAAAACGGTGCTTGACAAAAGCTACATTCGCAAGTTGGGAAAGGTTTCACAGGTTGTGGGGCTGACAATCGAGTCAATCGGTCCCGATGTGAACATTGGTCAAACATGCTTAATTAAAGCGGGTAAGTACGGTGACGCCGTTCTTTCGGAAGTTGTCGGCTTTAAAAATAATAATATTCTGCTAATGCCCCTAGGAAACATGCAGGGTGTCGGGCCTGGGAATTTGGTCGAAGCGCAAGAACGACCGATAACGGTTGACGTTTCCGATTCGCTTTTGGGACGCGTGCTGGATGGTTTGGGTTGCCCAATGGACGGAAAACCGCCAATCGAAGACGGCATCGTCCACAACGTAACAAACCCCGCACCAAACCCCCTCACCCGAGACAGGATCGACACACCGCTGATGCTCGGCGTTAAAGCAATCGACGGACTTTTGACAATCGGCAAAGGGCAGCGTGTCGGGATTTTCTCTGGCAGCGGCGTGGGAAAAAGTACACTGATGGGCATGATTGCCCGTAACACAAAGGCCGACATCAACGTAATCGCGCTTGTCGGCGAACGTGGGCGCGAGGTTCGCGAGTTTATTGAAAAAGATTTGGGCGAGGAAGGGCTTAGGCGTTCGGTTCTCGTTGTCGCGACATCGGACACTCCCGCGCTTGTGCGCCTGAAAGCTGCCGAAGTTGCTACAAGCATCGCAGAATATTTTCGTGAGCAGGGCAAAGACGTAATGCTTCTTATGGATTCCCTAACGCGTTACGCAATGGCGCAACGCGAAGTTGGGCTGGCAATTGGCGAACCTCCCGTATCAAGAGGATATACGCCATCGGTTTTCGCCACCATCCCGCGTCTTCTCGAACGCGCCGGAAATTCCGACAAGGGTTCAATAACTGGGCTTTACACGGTTCTTGTTGACGGCGATGATTTAACCGAGCCTGTCACCGATACGGCCCGCAGTGTTTTGGACGGTCACATCGTTCTCTCGCGAAAAATCGCAAATCGCAATCACTACCCTTCAATCGATGTTTTGGCAAGCGTCTCGCGTTGTATGAGCGACATCGTTGAAAAGGAGCACAAGGATGCGGCAAATAATTTCAAAAAGTCAATGGCGGTTTATGCAAACTCCGAGGACTTAATAAATATCGGCGCATATGTAAGGGGTTCGAGCGAAGAAATTGACGAAGCAATCTCCAAGCACGGCGCGGTAAATGAATTTTTAACTCAAGAAACCGATGAAAAATTTGACATAGAAGATTCAATTCGAATGGTTAAGGAGATAGCGTAATGCCGAAATTTCAGTTTCGGTTACAAAAATACCTTAGCGTCAAGGAGCAAATCGAAAACCAAAAAGAGCTTGAGTATGCAAACGCGCTCCGCGTTCTTGAAGAAGAAAAGCAGAAACTGGCGGAGTTTATCCGAAGAAAAGACGAAACAGTCGAAAAATTACGCAGCTCGGTTGCAAAATCAATTGAACCGTTTGAAATCCGACGATACAACAATAATATTGAACGCCTGAAACACCAAATAAATGTGCAAAAAGAACGGGTCGCCGCCGCCGAAGAATACGTTGAACAAAAGCGGCAAGAACTTGTTCAGGCAATGAAAGACCGCAAGGCACTGGAAATTGTGAAAGACAACGCGCGAGAGGAATTCTTAATTGAAATTGACCGCGCGGAACGGAAACAGGTTGATGAACTTATCAGCTTTAAACACTCAAAATAACAACAAGAGGTGAACATATGCCCCCCGAGTCCATGGAAAGTTACGGTGCAAAAAACAAAGGCAAGAAGGGCAAAGGATGTTTAATCGTTCTTGTTATTTTTTTACTGATTTTTGTCGCAATCATTATTGCATTCGCCCTTGATGTCGGCGGAATTCGTACGGATATTATCGGCGGCTGGTTGCGAAACGCGCCGCTTGTCGGCTCGTTTTTCGACAGGGACGAAGAAGTTGACGCTACTTACGAAATGACAGAGGAAGAGCTTCGCCTTGCGGTTGTCGTTTATCGCAATCAAATCGCTGCTCTTGAATCCGAACGCGCCGCACAAAATGCGCAAATCACAGCCGCAAACGCCCGTATCGCGCATCTTTCGCGCTTCGAGGCGCGCTGGCAGGAATATCGCGAGACAAGCGCACTGTTTTCACAAATGCTTGCGCACAATGAGCCGGTTGAGTTTGTAACATTTTTTGAAGCTATCGTTGACCATGATTTAGTGCCGCAGGATATTTTGGCGGCGGCTTTTGCCCAGGCTCAGGCGATTAACGTTTACGACGAAGAGTTGCAGGTGCTTGTGCGCACGTACAACGCAATGGAAGATTCGCGAGCGGCGGAAGACCTCGAGCGGCTTCTCATGGCAAACACAACCCTTGCCGTCCGGCTTGTGCGGGCGATGAGTAATACGCGACGCGCGGAGATTTTCGACGAAATGGAATATACTACTTCGTCCACATTCGCGATACTTCTCGCAACCGAACCGCCCACATTTTCACCGCTCTCCCCTCCTCCATACCTGCCCGAAATTATTGAGCCTGTCGCGTCTCCGGTTATGCCGGGCGCAGTTGTGCCGGATGACGAGCTTGTGGATGAGTCGGAGGAGATTGATGAGATTTCGGACGAATTGGAAGAAATGGACGCGTTCACAGATGAGCTTTTGGGTGAACTTGAGGAATCGGATGCGCCATCGGAAGAATAAATCGCCACAACGCCTGAAGAATAGCGGGCGGAAACGCCTTTTCCCAAAAGGACAAATGTAAAAGTTGGTATAAACGCTTAGGCGGTTTATATAATTTCAACGGAAAGGAGGAAACCAATGCGTATAATTGACATGGTAAACGCCAAATTTCCGAATGCGACGAACTATGAAAAGCCCGCAGTAAACAATGGGTTTGACATGTTCCTTGCGGATGCGGGAAGACGGCAAGCAGAACGCACTGCCGAACGCGCGACAGAAAGCGCAACCGACAACCGCAGTGATGACCGCCCGAGGAACCATGAGCGGACAGAAGGAGAAACAAGGCGAGAGTCAACACGCCCGATTCGCCAAGCCTCGCATACAGAGGAAGCGGCATCGGCAGTCGAATGCACCGCAGTTGTCGTTACGGAGCAATGTGCCCCAGTCGAAGACGCCTATGTCGCCGAAGTTTACGAAGTAGCCGTTATTGAAAAGATAGCGGAAATTTTGCAGGTTCCGGTCGAAATTGTTAAAGAATGGCTCGAGGAATTAAACGTCACGGTGGAGGATTTGTCAGACCCGAAAGTCGTCGCGAAAGTGCTTCAACTCGCGCTTGATGCGGAAAGCCCTGCTGAAATTCTGACACATCCGGAGTTCCCGGAAAACTACAAAGCCGTGAACGAAGCGGTCGCGGAAATGCAAGTCAAAACCGCCGCCTCGACAGTGAAACCGGCTGCGATAACCGGAGAAAACACTGTAATGCTGAATGCGGAAGGACTTGAAAATGTCGAAGCTGTGTTCGAGGACGGAGAACCCATCGCAGTTGAAAGCAAGGACGAAAATTCACCGGGGAATAACGAGCAACGGGCCACAACTCAAGAGTCAACACAAATCGAACAGCAATCCGGTGCACCAACCGCCGAGATTCCCACAGCGAACAATCTCGCACCCGAAGCCCTCGTACACGATTCACCGGCAATGACGCCGACTGTCACGGTTGAAACGTTGCACCTAACATCAGGGACTTCCGCCACACCAACACCGCAACAGCCCGTCACAGCATCGAACGTCATCGAACAAATTATGAACCAAGTCAAACTTACATCCGCGGGGGGGCAATTTACAGAGATTCGAGTGACCTTGCGGCCCGACAGTTTGGGAGACATCATCCTGCGAGTGGTTACGCAAAACGGCATCGTAATGGCTCAATTTGAGGCAGAAAGCCAGCGCGTGAAGGAGCTTCTTGAAGCAAACTTTAATCAACTGCGCGACGCGCTTGCCGAACAAGGCATCGCATTCTCGGAGCTTTCGGTATCTGTGCGTCAGGACGAAAATGAACGCATGAGCCAATTTGAAAAGGCGCGTCAAGCCGCACGCCATCGCGCGGAAAGCGTCGAAGACGTGTCGGAGCAAGAAGAAGTTTCATATCATAACGGCGTAGTTGATGTAATCGCCTAAAAATCTTATCGGAAAGGAGTTCGATATGTCAGACAATTTTTGGGGCAACGTCGGACACGTTCCCACTCAATCAATGAACTGGGTAGCACCGCGTGAACCCAGCCAAGACCTCGACCGTCAAGCGTTTCTAAACCTGCTCATTACGCAGCTTCGATATCAAGACCCGTTAAACCCAATGGATGACCGGGACTTTATCGCGCAAATGGCGCAATTCTCCGCGCTTGAGCAAATGATGAACCTTAACGCGACGTTCGAGCGGACGCAAGCGTTCGGAATGATTGGTAAACTCGTTGACGCAGATTTCCCATGCCCGGTTACCGGAGACAGGATTGAAATCGAAGGTGGACTCGTTACATCTGTTAAGCGCAGCGGACAAAGTGTTTTTCTTGTTGTCGCAGGCGAAGGCGGTCGTCCCGTTGACGTTCCGTTTGATGCAGTAACCGAAGTTTCCGAAGATTTCTTGCTTCCGCAACTGGTTCACGAAATTTTCACAAATCTCAACGCGCAACGCGGAACCGATTTAATCGGCACCTATGTAATGGGCTTTGCAAGATTCGGCAACGACCGCGAATTTATCGAAGGTCGCGTGGATTCCGTTTCTATGCAGGATGGCATGGTTGTTCTCGTTGTAGGCAATCGTCAGATTTTCTTCCCGCATGATGTATTTTCCGCTCATAGACCTCGCCCCGGCGAGAATGGAGTGGAGAACGGAATGCGCTTAATCGGCTCGGAGCATTTCCGCGACGCAAGCGGCAACAGTCTTCAAGTTGCAGGCGTGGATGTCGAAACCAACAGCGACGGCTCGCATCACGTGTTCCTGCGCTGGGAAGACGGCACTCCTCGTACCCGCGTTAATCTGATTAACCATGTAATCGACGCACTTACCTACGTCGGACACAGTGTCACGTTCGGTAGCGCGAACAACGCCGAAGTTCGAGCCATTACAATTCGCGGAGGTATTCCCTTCCTTGTTGCATACAATCACGGCGTAGCTGAACCTGTGGAAGTCGATTTTCTCGCGTATCTTGCACATCGCCACAATGTAGAAAACCCGGGTGGTGAAGACGATGATTAACAACATGCACCTTGCAAAAATTGGCAATGTGCAAGAAATCCCGCGCGTAGCGCAGGAGTCCACCACCCCGCAGCCGATAACAAGTTTCCGCGAGATTTTGGGCGGCCAAATGGAAGCAAGCCCGATTCACCTCTCAAAACACGCGGCACTCCGCCTTGAAGACAGAAACATTAATTTGACGGGCGAACAAATCGAACGCGTGGCAGACGGAATCGGCAAAGCAAATGAAAAAGGCATACGTGATTCTTTGGTGTTGGTTGACGACTTGGCACTTATCGTGAATATTAAAAGCCGCACCGTAATTACTGCAATCAGTCAAGTGCAAGAAAATATTTTTTCAAACATTGACGGAGCCGTAATCGTTTAAAAAAAGCCGGACCCTTACGGGGGGCTTGCGCTTCCGAACGACAGACGAAGCGAAAGTTTTAAACGAAACATCTCCCTACCTTGAAGGAGGTAATTAATTATGATGCGTTCCATGTTTTCCGGTGTATCTTCCTTGCGAGTGCACCAAACAAGAATGGACGTAATTGCGAATAATATCGCAAACGTAAACACCACCGGATTTAAAGGTCAACGCGCACTTTTTTCCGACGCGCTTTATCAGAATCTCCAAGGCGCAACAATGCCCGACGCACGTTTCGGGCGTACCGGTATGAACCCGATGCAGGTTGGCTTAGGTCTTAACCTTGCGTCGATTGACAACTTGATGCATCAAGGGATTGTCATGCGTACCGACCAACCCCTCGACGTTGCAATCGAAGGGCGCGGATTCCTTATCGTACAAGACCGCGGCACCCAAGAAAATCTTTTCACACGCGCAGGCAACATTCGCCGCGACTCGGAGTGGAATTTGCACGTCAATGGTAACGCGCTCATGGGCTGGAGTACCGTACCCTGCGACCGCACCTTTGGCGGATGGGCTGTAAACCACGGAAACTTAGTTCCGCTTTCGTTCCAAGGCGAAAAACAATTTATGCCCGCCGAAGCGACCTCCATGATTGATATTTTGGGCACATTGAGCATTTCGAACCTGGCTATCGACCGCTCATACGACCCGCCGATGGAATACCGTATACTTCCGATACGTTTCTTCGACAGCTTGGGTAGCCTTTACGAAGTGAACGTTCGCTTCATTTATCACAGGGCATTCACCGACGGGCAATCCGACGCGGCGCGCTCACCCCACGGTTACTGGACCATGGAATTTATGACAACCGAGTTTACCTACGACACAAGAACGGGAACGCGCGCTGGAATTGATACACCGGAAGAGTTCCAAAACACGGTTTACGGTGTTCAGGCCTTCCGTAACGCGGATAGCAGAAACCCGGAAAACGAAGCGGTTATCGGAATCGACATGTTCAACGCGTTAGCCGGCGGCGTAAACCTCGATGCATTGGCAGTTCCGGGCGGTTTCAACACCCGCGCAACCCTTGCCTTTGACTCGAATGGTAACTTACTCGGAATCGGTCGTGTAGATGAAGACGGACAGCCGTTGCGTTTCCTTCCGGACATGGTTGGAGATGACTTTACCGAGGGTGACTGGGTGCGTGGAGACCAATTCGATTTCCAAATTGTCCCGATAAGAAACGTATCTCCCTCGGCAACGCTCGGTGATACAAGCCGCGAGAGGTCCGTTTACGGTCCCGCCGACGAGACGCTGATTCGCATCGGAACAATATCCTTCAACTTCGAAACTCTGCGCCAAATGGGTAACATTACCGCCATTAACAGCGAACGCAGAAATGGCGGAGGTCCCGGTGAATTGGAAGACATTTCCGTTGGCCGCGACGGCGTAATCACAGGACGTTATACAAACGGTCGTCAAAGAATCTTGGGGCAAATCCCCCTTGCATTCTTCGCGAACCCCGAGGGTCTTGACCGCGTCGGCAACAATTTGTGGCGCGAGTCGGCAAACTCCGGAAACTTTGACGGTACGGGGCAAATCGGTCGTATGGTTGGCGGTGCGCTTGAAGGCTCGAACGTTGACCTTGCCAACGAATTTACCGAAATGATTACAACGCAACGTGGTTTCCAAGCCGCCTCGCGTACAATTACCGTCTCTGACGAAATGCTTCAAGAGCTTGTAAATCTCAGGCGTTAAGCCTAAATAATTTTTTGAAAGCGGCTTAATTGCAAAATTGATGATGTTAGCGTCACTAACATCGTCAATTGAAGCACACAAATGAAACATACAAAAAACCAGCATTTAAGCCGCTTTCGAACTTTTTTAAAAAAAAAGATGTTGTGTCAGACATTTTCTTGTGATATGCTACGGTGAGATACAAACCGAAGGAGGTGTCGAACATGATAACCGTAACAAAAATCAATGACCGCGACATTGTGGTAAATTGCGATTTAATCGAGATGATTGAATCCACGCCCGACACCACGCTTACAACAACGACGGGGCGAAAAATAATAGTTCTCGATACAGTAGACGAAATTTTGGAAAAAGTAGTTGCATATAAAGGAAGAATAAGCAGGGTGAAAACGGAGTAACCCGGGAGGGGTTGTAAAAATTGGAAATTGGTACACTGGTAGGGCTGATTGCTGGTTTAATCTTCATCGTGACGTCGATATTTATCACGTCTGAGGGAGACATTACAAGGATCGGGGAATTTTTGCACGGACCTTCGGGAATGATTGTTCTCGGCGGTACGATTGCGTCGGGTTTAATTGGCGTGAAGATAAAGAACTTTCTCGGGTCGTTCAGGGCAACGGGCGTTACGTTCAAGCCTCCTGTTTTAGACCCCGCCGCAGCAATCGACACAATCGTTCAGCTCGCGAACACCGCACGCAAAGAGGGCGTTCTTGCCCTTGAGGAATCCGCTACAAATATGGGTGACCAGTTCCTTAAAAAAGGAATCATGCTCATCGTGGATGGAACCGACCCCGAGCTTGTAAAGGGCATCATGGAAACGGAGCTTGGCTACACGGACGAACGTCACAGCGGAGTCGCAGGTTTCTTCGAAAATTTGGGGACATATGCGCCTTCATGGGGAATGATAGGTACGCTGATTGGTCTTATACTTATGCTCCAGGCTCTCGACGACCCTGACAATCTTGGTCCGGCGATGGCTATTGCCCTTATTACGACCTTATACGGTTGTATTTTGGCAAACTTCTTCTTCAACCCCATCGCCAATAAGCTCAAGGATATAAGTAAAGAAGAGATTCTTTTCAGGACGGTTATGGTTGAGGGTATGCTTTCGATTCAAGCGGGCGAAAACCCTCGTATTATAGAAGAAAAACTCAAGTCGTTCCTTGCTCCGGCGTTGCGCGGTGCCGTTGGTGCCACAAGAAATGCGCCCGGCGCGGGAATTCCCGGAGGAGTTGAGGGGTAATGAACAGGAAAAAAAAGAAATCGACATCCGGTGCTAAAATGGTTTTGCCCGGCTGGATGGCAAGTTACGGGGATATGTTTACTATCCTTATGGTGTTCTTTGTTCTGCTCTTTACGATGTCCCAAATTGACCAAGAGTTGTTTGACCGTGTTATGGCAGGCATACAAACTCGCCCTCAAGTCGATATTACACTGGCTCCTGATGGCGGAGGTGACCTCCTCACGGATCTAGGTGCAAACATCATGCCTAATGTTGACCCGCCGCCCCCTGCAGGCGCACCCGGTGAAGTTGGTGGGGTAGGGGATGTTCCCCCGACCCAGCGCACAGGACACAGCCCCATGGGTGACACCGTCAGCGATATGATGAACTCGTTTATGATGTACTTGGCGGCCGAAGTACCCGGCGGCGGAGAAGGAACTCATGAGCTTCCCGATGTTGATATAACCGAAGGTGAACATTATTTCCGCATCACGCTTGAAGCCGATCATATGTTGTTCTCGTCGGGACAGTCCTCGCTTTTGCCCGACGCGCGAGACTTGTTGCTCTACCTTGCGCCGGTACTCCACGAATTTGCTGAAGCAGGTCACGGCATAATAGTGGAAGGTCACACCGACAACGCGCCGATGCCCGTTATAGGAAACAGGCAACTTTCCGCCAACCGCGCGGCCTCCGTCACAGACTTTTTGATATCAAACTCGGATTTATCTCCTCGCTCGATTTTCCCAATCGGAATGAGCGAATATTTCCCGCTAAACGATAACCAAACCCCCGCCGAAATGGCAGCAAACCGCCGCGTTGAGATAAAAGTTTTCACGGCAGAAGCAACAGGCGGAGCGGTTGCAAGTTGGTTTGCAATCCCCGGAACGTTCTAAAAATATTTCTATAAAACGCAATTATGGGAGGTTCACTTATGGACAAGAGCAAGATGATGATGGCAGTAATAATCCTACTCTTGGTGTTGTTACTCGGAACGGTGGTTGCTGTTTCATTTCTTTTGATGAATCGTATTAACACGCAGCCAAGTGGCAATTTAGCTGAAGCGCAAATCGGTCCGATTACGGAAAGAGTCCTTACCCCTGCCGACATGCGCTTAGTTCCCCTCGGGCAACAAACCGCGAACTTGCAACTCGGTCCCGGCGGCAGAAATGACAATATCGTTGTTTCCGTGGAAGTTGGCTTGGATGCCACCGTCCCCCCCGCCGACCTTGAGGATTTTTACGCAGCGTTCAACAGAAGCATCCCCGCAGCACGTTCGGTTGTGTTCGACATTCTTGTTGAGCGTACGTTCGACGAGGTGAGAACTCTCGAAGGCAGAGCCGAAACCTCCGAAATCATAAAATACGCGTTGCAAGAGGCTTTCGGATCGAATTTGATTGTTGACATATTCTTTGACGAGTGGAATGTTGTGAAAGGGTGGTGACTTCAATTGGGTGACGTATTATCACAATCAGAGATAGATGCTCTGTTAAACCAAATGATGTCTGGTGATGCGGACGTTGCGAATGACCCCCCGCCAATGGTAAAATCAAAAGAAGCGCGTCCGTATGATTTCTCGAATCCGACGAAATTTAACAGGGAGCAGCTTCGTACGCTTGAAAGCATTTTTGATAATTTTGCGCGGAGCACGTCCTCTTTCTTGACGGGGTATTTGCGTACGGCGGCACATTTGGAGGTTTCAAGCTCCGAAGAAATCATGTACCGCGACTTCAACGTCGCGCTTGCAAACCCGGTCATATTATCCATGGTAGAACTTGCACCGCTAAAAGGAACGGTAATCGCAGATATGTCCAGCAATATCGGATATGCGATTATTGACCGTATTTTGGGCGGACCCGGTCTTGGGATAAGCAAGATGCGCGATTTCTCCGAAATAGAAAAAATCCTGCTTGAACGAGTTATGTTGCAGATTTTGAGTTTTCTGCCCGAGCCGTGGGAAGGTGTTTTATCGCTTCGCCCTCGTTTGGAAAAAATTGAAACAAACGCGCAATTCGCACAAATTATCGCGCCCACAGACAAGGTTGCGCTCGTCGTACTTACGATTAAAATCGGTTCGTCGGAGGGAAACATTTCGTTCTGCTTGCCGCATCGTGTGCTTGAGCCGATTGTGGACAGATTGTATACGCGCTTTTGGTACGGTCAGCAAGAAGAGGAAAACAAGGATATGTACCGCGAGCGGCTTGAGGTTGAGCTTGAACGCGCAAGAATTCCTGTTTCCGTACAAGTTGGCAAATCGAAAATTATGGTGAGCGATTTTGTTAATATGCAAGTTGGGGATATTATTCCGCTGGATTCATACGTGACGTCCGATGTAAATGTTTTGGTCGGCTCGATGCATAAATTCCACGCAAAACCGGGAACAAGCCGAGGCAAATTTGCGGTTCAAATCACAGATTTGATTGAGAGGGAGGAACTTAAAAATGGGTGAGATGCTTTCTCAGGCCGAACTTGATGCCTTGCTCGGTAATGTAATGGAAGATGTAGGCGATGAGCCTACCTCCGATGTCATTGATGCAGAAGTGCTTTCGCCGGAAGACCAAGACGTGCTTGGCGAAGTCGGAAATATAAACATGGGTACGGCCGCAACGACGCTTTTCACTCTGTTGTCGCACAAAGTGCTTATTACGACGCCTCGTGTAAATGTAAGAACTTGGGCGGAACTTTCGGCAAGCTACGACCGACCGGCAGTTGGGATTCGCGTCGGCTATAAAGTGGGACTTCGCGGCTCAAACATATTGATTTTAAAAGACCGTGATGTTAAAATAATCGCTGATTTAATGATGGGCGGTACGGGAGATGTCGCACCCGATGCCGAAGTCGAGCTTAACGATTTGGACATGAGTGCTATTGGCGAAGCTATGAACCAAATGGTCGGTTCCGCATCAACGTCGCTTTCATCAATGATAAAGCAAAAAGTTGACATCGACACACCACATCCGTTTATACTGGATTTCAGTACGGGCGGCATGGCCTTGGAGGCTTCGGGTTTTGCTCCCGAGGAGCTTATCGTAAGCGTTGCCTTCCGCATGGAAATCGGAGATTTGATTGACAGTGAGATTATGCAAATCTACCCGATGGATTTTGCCAAAGAGTTAGTTCGCATATTGAAAGTCAATATGATGGGAGAAGAGGACGATATTATGGCTACTGCTCAACCAACACCTGCACCTGCGGTTTCAACGCCGCCGCCGGCTGCCGCTGCTACCGCGCCTGTACCGCAACCTGCGCCTGCATATACTGCAGCCCCCGCTCCGTTGCCGCAAAATGTTCAGGCCGCGCAGTTTGTACCTTTCGACCCGCAAGATGTTTATCGCCAAAAGGAAAACATGGATATAATCATGGATGTGCCTTTGGAGATAAGCGTGGAGCTTGGGCGTACGCACAAGCGGATTTCCGAAATTTTGGAATTTTCGCCAGGGACTGTGCTTGAACTGGATAAACTTGCGGGAGAACCGATTGACATAATCGTAAACGGTAAGTTTGTTGCCAAAGGTGACGTCGTTGTTATTGACGAAAATTTTGGCATACGTATCACAGAAATTATTAGCGCGGATAAGAGAGTTTAACGCCGGAGATATCGGCAATACATGCTCTCGAAGCCGGATTCGATTCGGCTTCCCGTAACATAAATAAGCTAAGGAGTGGGAAAAAAATGGCCGACAAAACAATTCTTTTAGTAGATGATGCCGCGTTCATGCGTATGATGCTGAAGGATATCCTTACCAAAAACGGATACACCGTTGTTGGTGAGGCGGAGAATGGTGTCAAGGCAATCGAAAAGTTTAAGGAACTCAAGCCGGATTTGTGCATTTTGGACATCACTATGCCCGAAATGGACGGAATTCAAGCTGCGAAGGGCATTAAAGCCGCGGACAGCGGGGCTTTGATAATTATGTGTTCCGCCATGGGGCAACAGGCGATGGTTATCGAGTCGATTCAGGCCGGCGCGCGAGACTTTATTGTCAAGCCTTTCCAAGCGGACAGGGTTATTGAAGCCGTGAAGAAAGTTATCGGTTAAAAGCTGTGCGGAGTTCATGGAAAATTTAATTTTTCTTCTTAGCGAAAGCTGGTCTTCCTTGGCGGCAGACCAGTTTTTTAGTATGCTTGCAGCAGATATCGAAACCACTTCTCCGCCTTCTGTGATGTTTGAAGGAGGCGCGACAAATACCTTCAATATGTTTTGGAACGCACTTAGGTTTTTTGGGGCGACGATTTTGGTGGCGGTTTTGGCGTGGTTTGTTACGAAAAAAATGGTCGGGGCAAACCGTGTCGGCAGGAAATCAGGCAATTTGTCAGTTGTTGAGTCGGTAAATTTAGGGGGAATGACAACTGTTCAGCTTGTTAAAGCAGGGGAAAAATATTTGGTTATCGGAGTGACGAGGGAACGCGTGACTTTGCTTGGGGAAATTGACAAGGAACAGATTGCCGAACCGGATGTCACAAATTTTTCGCATTTGAATACCCCCTTTGGTAAAGTTCTTTCACGGTTTATCAAGCCGCAGGACACATCGGGAGATGATAATAATGAATAAACGGATATTGGTTTTAGTTTTTGCGACCTTGCTTTTAGGTCTTTTTTTCGTACCGGAGACGGCTTACGCGCAGGGGCTTTTGAGCGACGATGCAACGTTTTTCCCGGGCGTTTCGTTTGAGGTTGGCGCGACCGACGACCCTGAAGCTGTTGTTGCGACGCTTCAGGTACTTTTTTTAGTAAGCATTATCGCGCTTGCGCCGTCGCTTTTGGTTTTGCTGACGTCGTTTTTGCGCATTATTATTGTGTTGTCGTTTACGCGGCAGGCGATGGCGACGCAACAGATGCCGCCGAATCAGGTGCTTGTCGGAATAGCTTTGTTTTTAACACTGTTTGTTATGGCTCCGCAATTTACCGCGATTAATGAAAACGCGATTCAGCCGCTTGGGACAGGCGATATTAATATTGAACAGGCAATTGACGAGGCGTATGCGCCTCTTAGGGACTTTATGTACCATCAGCTCAATAATAACGCGTTCGGCTCTGATGCCGTCGCGCTTTTTATGGATTTGGGCGGCGTTGAAGTTGATTTTGAAAGCGGAGAGCATATCCCTGCGAATGTGCTTATTCCCGCGTTTATTGTGAACGAACTGATGATGGGATTTTTTATGGGCTTTATGATTTATCTGCCGTTTATTGTAATCGACATGGTTGTTGCGAGCGTTTTGATGTCGATGGGTATGATGATGCTTCCGCCGGCTATGATTTCTATGCCGTTTAAAATTATGGTGTTTTTGCTTGCGGGTGGGTGGGAATTGATTATTGTTTCGACGTTGCAGACTTTTTGGTAGCTTCATTTTTATAGATTCATTCTGATAGCTTGAGTTTTTCCGCCGTTTTTGCGAGTTCGTTGAGCGGTGGGTCGGTTGGCGGGTTGTTGAATTTCAACCCGTCGTTTTTATTGCGCGGAACGATGTGCATGTGGTAGTGAAAAATTTCTTGGCCGGCGGCGCGACCGTTGTTTTGCACTATGTTTACGCCGTCGGGGGTGAGTTCGGTGCGGATTTTTTCGGCGATGCGTTTTGCGAGGGGTAGAATTCCCGCGGCTTCGGCGTCATTTAGCTCGAAAATATCCGCCGCGTGACGCTTGGGGATTATCAGCGTGTGTCCCGTTGCCGAGGGAAAGCGGTCCAAAATCGCCAGCAAATTTTCGTCTTCGTAAATTTTAAAGCACGGAATTTCCCCGGCAATTATTTTACAAAAAATACAGTTAGACATGTTTTTTCTCCTTTGTCTGAATGTTTAAAATGAGTCGGCGAGTGTCACTCGCCGACTCATTTTTTTCCCGCTCAAGAAATTGGAATTCGCCCTTCCGACACACGTCCGATTTTCACTTGTTTCGTGAAGGCGAATTTCAATTTTTGTAGGAGAACTTAACCCGAGACCTTTCCCTTGCCCCAATCCTCGGCGAATTTTATCACTTCGTCGAAGGTTGGGCTTTTTGCGTTGCGGACGTAGAAGCCCGAGGTTGAAACGCCCAAAGTGAGCGACGAGATTGGGTCGAGGCCGAGGGATTGCGCGAGGCAGAAGCCGGCGTTTAGGTTGTCGCCTGCGCCGGTTGTTAGTTTTGGTTTGGCGCAGAAGGGGCCGTCGACGTTGAAATATTCGCCGCCGATTGCGCAACATGCGCTGCGCACGGGATGCACCATCAGGCAGTAAATGCCCAGCTCGCCGTACACCGCCATGACGGTTTCTTTTAATTTATCAGCCGCGCCGTCTCCGACCGCAACGCCCAAAACTTCTGCGATTTCATAGACCTCTTTTTCGTTCAGGCCCAAAATTGTGCGGAATTTTTTCTCGAATTTGCCGATTAAATCCATGGCGCGTTTGATGTCCGATTTCGTGCGTTTTTCGGGGTCGGCGAGGTCGAAAAAGGCTAGGGGGCGTTCGGTTTTTACGGGAAGGAGCGGGAAAACTTCGTCGATTAAGCCCTGCCAAATTTCGCTCATTTGCGGCATCATTGTCCAGTTTTCCATGCCGAAAAGGTCGCAATTGCCAACCATATCAGCAATCCCCTTCACACCGCCAAGCCCCTCTTTGAAAACATGCCACGTCAGCGCGCCGAGGCCGGAATGTTTGCCCAGCATTACCTTGCCGTCCTCGAATTCCGCGGCGTCGGTGTGTCCGGGTTGGCATAGGGAATAAACCGCTTCGGCTTTGTCTGCCATTGGGCGGAAAACGGGATGAATGTCGGGCTGGCCGAGCGCGCCTGCGTAAGTAAGGCGCACGCCGTATTCAAGCAAAGCGTTTGAAAGAATCGGCCCGTTGCCGCCCAGTTTTGTTTGAACCGTCACCATTTCGATGTTCGTGCTGAGCCCCGCCGCCTTGGAGATGCGTTCGCCGAATTCCGCGATGGTTTTAATTCGCGTGAAATTGGCGAAATCCTGCCGTTTGTCAACGGGATGGATGATTTCATCGACAAACCCGTCAAGCCCGATTAGCATTTTGAGGTCAAAGCCCCGTTTTTCTTTCAATTTTTTTGCGAGTTCCGTTGCGTTTTGCATGTTAAATTCCTCCTTTTATTTTTGTCCGGCTTTGTATCCGGATTTGAGAGCGCGTCGAGTTAGGAAACGTAAGAAAATAAACTTTACACATTCCTAGTCTTTTTGCCGAAAGTCTGCGTCGCGAAAATTCTTGCGACCCGCTAGGTCGCGGCGA
>JGI24703J35330_11748789_pt1 | contig 36474 bp, 34 predicted proteins | sample TergutNt197P1_FD_35330 | JGI IMG/M metagenome (IMG submission 35330)
CCCCGTCAAAGTTTTGCGTTGCAAAACTTTGCCACCCCCCTTGGAAAGGGGGTTACGCCACCAAGTCAGGCGAATAACTTAGTTGGTGGCGTAATACATAAAAACAAAAAACGGCGTTTCCCACCCGTGATTTAGAATTTATTCTTCACTTTCAAGGTTTTCCGAATAAATCAACCTTTTTACCTGATGCCCCGAGAACGGGATAACAGCATCTTCTTGAGTAATTTCGCCTCGGGTAATCATGCCCGAAAGTACGGCAGATATGTCTTGCTCAGATATTTCGGGGTTATTACGTGCAACAACACTGACGGTTTTTGTAAAAGTTGCAACAACTTCGGGTTTTTCTTTAACCCAACCAAGGTTTTTAATAATTGCGCGCTTAATTCCTTCGATTCTTCCGCTGGACGGAACCACCCGTACGTACCAGTTGGCGGCCTCTGCCAAAAGGGGGCTTAACGAGCCGTCCACGGCATATATGCCGATTTTTTTATCATTAAAATAGCGCAGAAATGCAACAACGCTTTGAAAATGGCTGTCCCCGGTAAAAATAATAAATTGTTCAATATCCGGGTATTTAAAAAGACGCTGATAAATATGGTCTAGCATAATAAAATCGGTATAATCCTTGGTTTTGTCGCCTTTAGAGCAGTCGATGATGCTGTTTGAGATATTTCTTAGTTTTACAATGTGGTCTTTAATGGATTCGTGGGAAAAGTCGGCGAAGAAAAAAACGTCGTCAACTTGGCCCCTGTCCTTGACATGGTTCATCCAGTCGGCAACATCGGGGTCAGTTTGGTACTGGTTGCGACATCCGTAAAACCATGCTTCATAGTCCACAAAAACTGTGGTACGAGTTTTTCCGATTGTTTCATTTTTATTGTTTACAAAATACTGCATACAGCCCTCCGTTTTAAAGGGCGGGAAACGCTGGTTGTCTTAAAATAAACCCTGCTTTTTCAACAAAAGCAGGGCTTAACTTGTAATTTATTTTCCGTTAACGGCATCACGGAGTTTTTTGCCCACTTTAAACCTTGGAGCTTTGGAAGCTGCAATTTTCATGGGCTGACCTGTTTGTGGGTTGCGGCCTTCGCGCTCGGCGCGTGCAACAACGTCAATGGTTAAAAAGCCTACTAATTGAACTTTTTGTCCGTCAACCAAAGCTTTTGTAACAACATCTTCAAAAGCGGAAAGAAATTTTTCAGCGTCTTTCTTGGTTAAGTCGGCTTTGCCGGCGACTGCCGCGATAAGTTCTGTTTTGTTCATGTAATGTATCCTCCTTTTATTTAAGCCGCCAAAGGCGGAAAATCCCAGAGCAGTCAACTCCTTGCTTCTGGTATTTATAAACGCTTCCGGGCAGTTTGTCAAGGAAAATTCAGCATTTGCGTCTAAAATGTTAATAGTAATCGCAGAAGATAAAAAAAAATTGATATATTCTTCGCCGGGCATAACACTTTGTTAATATTTTACACGAAAACACTACTTTTCCTTTGCTTTATTTGCCTGCCAAAGCAGCAAGGCATCTTTGGCAGATACCGCCTTGTCGTCACCAAAAACATGTGAATGTCTCCTAATAAGTTTTTGCGAAAGGCCGTCAATCACATCATAAATTGTAAAAGTGCCGGCTCGCTCTGCCAACTTTGCATGAAAAACGACCTGTAAAAGCACATCCCCAAGCTCTTCGCAAAGCCCGGCCGTGTCTTTTTTATCAATCGCTTCAACAGCTTCATGGCATTCCTCAATCATATGAGCCCTGAGGCTCTCGTGGGTTTGCTCTCTGTCCCATGCACAACCATTTTCCCCAAGCAATGTGTCCATGATACCAAGAAGTTTTTCAAATTCCATATGAATTCTCTCCTATGTAACCCCGTAGGGGTTTATTGTTCCATTTGTCTTCCAAGAAAATTGGCGGCATTTACTGCAAGTTTACTTTCGACTTCACCCATTTTTTTGTCGGGAGAAAGGAGAACAACTGCGCCAAGTACATCTCCTTCGGCAATAATAGGTGCGATATATTCATTATTATAGGTTGAAGGGTCGTCTTCTTCAAGGATTGGAACGAAGGTTGAGTCTGTGCGGGTGGCAGAGATGGTGTTGCGCTGATTTATCGTGCGTTCCAACGCGGGAGATATACTTTTGTCTAAAAATTCCTTACGCGCACCGCCTGATACAGCGATAATTTGGTCTTTGTCAACGATGCATGTGATGTGGCCGGATGTTTGAGAAAGGGTTTCGGCGTATTCTTTTGCAAAAGTGCCCAGCTCGCCGATTGGGGAGTACTTTTTAAGAATAATTTCGCCCTCGCGGTCTGTGAATATTTCCAAGGGGTCACCTTCGCGTATTCTAAGGGTTCTTCGTATTTCCTTTGGGATAACAACCCTACCAAGGTCGTCTATGCGTCTTACAATTCCTGTAGCTTTCAAATCTATTCCTCCTTATTTGCATGTAAAAAATTCGTATTTAACTTTCCATATTATCTGTAAATTCTTCGATAAATATACAAGCCCGGTACTTGCATTTGTTGAAAAAATAAAGGGGCTGTAATTAACAGCCCCACCAATTTTTCCTTGATTTTATGGGTTTAAACAGCCCCGGCAAGTTGCGCAAGCTTTGAAAATGCCGCGGTGTCATTTATTGCCATCTCTGCGAGAATTTTGCGGTTGATGTCAACCCCGGCTTTTTTAAGGCCGTTCATAAACCTGCTGTAACTTAAACCATGCTCTCTGGCCGCCGCGTTGATTCTGGTTATCCATAAGCGTCGGTATTCGCGTTTTGTTTGCTTGCGGCCCACAAATGCATGTGCCATCGCACGCATTACGGCTTGCTTTGCCGCACGATATTGTGTGCTTCTTGCCCCAAAATATCCCCGTGCAAGCTTTAGGGTTTTTTTATGTCTTTTTTTGGCGTGAACCGCGCCTTTTATCCTTGCCATATTAAACGTCCTCCTTAAAATTGTGCCGTGTAATCTCGCACATTGTAAATACGTTATCGGAATAAGCTGTAATTATGGGATTTTTTAACACTCACATTATGCATAAGGAAGCATTGCGCGTACGGCTGCCTCGTTTGTTTTATCTACAATGCCCGCCTTGCGAAGCCCCATTTTACGCTTGGGTGATTTTTTTGTTAGAATATGACCTTTGTTGGCTTTCGGGTGCTTAAACTTGCCTGTACCCGTAGCTTTAAACCGCTTTGCCGCGGCTTTTTTTGTCTTAATTTTCGGCATGGTTTTGCCTCCTTAATTTTCGGTGTTTTCAGGCTGTTCAGCCTTTTCCGGTTTTTCGACACTTTGCGGCTTTGGCGACATAAACATTGCCATAGTCCGCGCCTCCATTTTGGGGGGCTTTTCTATGTTGCCGTATTCTGAAAGTTTTTCGGCCAAGTCTTTTAATATAACATGCGCAACCTCGGTACGACCAAGTTCACGCCCGCGAAAACGTATGGTTATTTTAACTTTGTCCCCGCTTTTTAAAAATTCTATGGCCTTTTTAAGCTTTACGTTAACATCGTGCGTGTCGATGTTTGGTGAAAGCCGAATTTCTTTAATGTCAATTGTGCGTTGTTTTTTTCTGGTTTCTTTTTCCTTCTTGGACTGCTCGAACCTGAATTTGCTGTAATCCATGATTTTACAGACGGGCGGTTTTGCCGTAGGCGAAATCTTTACAAGGTCTAATCGTTTTTCATCCGCAATCCTTTGTGCGTCGCGACCCGGCACTATGCCAAGCTGTGCGCCGTCCGTGTCGATAAGGCGTACTTCGCGGTCTCTGATTTGCTCGTTAATCATTAAATCGGTAATGCCTATTCACTCCTTCCAAGCCAATGAGGGCATAAAAAAAGCAGACATAAAAGCCTGCCACGTTTATAAACCACCCTACCTAATACTACAATTATATAATGTAATACGTGAAGAATGATTTTGCGACCCTTTCGCACGCAGTTTAAACGCGGCTCGTGGGCGAGAAGTGACACTTCTGCTTTCGGCGCGAAGTATAGCACATGAAATTTTTGGTGTCAAATTTTATTTAGGCGACAAAAAACGCGACAAAAAACGATGCTATTGTCATTGTCAATCGAAATTCCGACCACATATTTAAATGAAAACCGACCACTCGAGATATGAGAAGGTCGGTTTTTCGCTGTATGGCAAGCGCGCCGTCAAAATATTCCGTATTTCCGTGGTGAGGGTTATGCGCTAAAACGTTGGTGAAACCCTTCGAGCCACATTCGGAAATAATGCGGCCATTGCCAAAGTAAACCAAACTTAGCCCGTCCATCGTGGCATGATAAAGCAAATCTCTTTCAAATGTGGCGAGGTTAGGCCAAGATATTATCCAAAAAAACAAGTACTCTGGCTCCATGATAAATTATCAGCGCGTCAAAAGCACTTCTTCCCATATCATCGCGCATGGTTTCAAAGGGCGATGGGGGAATGCCGGTAATGAAAATACTGCTGCCGGTGGCTGTTATTCCGTCGGCTATGATTACGGTTTCATACGATGCCGTTGTATCATTTATGCTGCCGACGGTTGTTGATGCATCAATTGCAAAAGCGGATGGTCTTCTGTTTAGGGGCATATGTCTATAATAAAATTCAAGATAAAGTTTCTTGATGCTTCAATTGATATTAATGCACCTGCGCTTGCCACAACAATTATACATAAAACAGCGGCTACCTTAGCAAGGGTACGCAGTGCGCGCTTTCTTTTGAGCGCGTTAAGCTCTTTGTTAATAACCGCGTATACCTTTTTATCCAAGGATTTAGTGCGTGGGTACATATTGTTTAATTCCTCGCAACTTGGCAAAGCGTCCATTTCTTCCTTAAACGCTTCGTCGGCGGCTATATCAAAAAGAGAGTTGAATATTTTTTCGTTTCTTTTAATATTCGTGTTACTCTCCATTATGTTCACCTGCCCACATTTTTTTTACAATTTTTCTTGCCCTGGATAATCTCTGCTTGGAATTAGCATAACTAATTCCCAATGCTTCCCCAATCTCTTCATGACTGTAACCGCCTGCGTACAAAAAAACTACATCTTTCAGATGCTCGGGTAAAGATTGAATAACGTCTTTTAACGAATCATAACTTTCTTGGTTCACTAAATCAGCTAAAATATTAATATTTGTATCAGGCGTTAATTCTAAAAAATCATCTGGTTCTTCTTTGCGGCGATTTATTTTTTTGCAAAGGTCATATGAAATAGTCTTTACTGTTTTAACGATATAACCTCTCGTTCGGTGACCGGAAACATCATCAAATTTATCAAGGTGACGAGATATTTTAACAAATGCTTCCGCTACAGCGTCCTCAGACAGCCCTTGGTCTTTTAATATTTGGTTGGCAACAGACATCATTGTGCCGTAATACAAATCGTATATCTGCTCAATTAAATTTCGATGCTCTTTGCTAAGAGGCATGGTTAAAATTACCGGCAACAATTTATTCTCCCCCTCAGTCCTCTTTGAAGCACTTTCGCCGAAATTAATACGCAATGAACTTTATATCAGAAACTGTTCGACAATAGCTTGCAGCACTTAACGCAGTTTGACAATATCTACCTTCGCAACGCGAATCAAGGGTAGGAAAAAACGCCCTGCATATGCAAGGCGTTTTCGCGTTTTTTTGAATAGTTCGTCGGCTTTTACAAGCGGAAGTACGCAACCAATTGTTGCAACATTTCGGATTGCGAATTAAGTTCTTCGGCGGTAGCAGCGGCCTCTTGTGCAAATTTTGAGTTGTTTTGAACGGTTGTTGCCGTGGTAAGAAGAACGGAGCTGATTTGAGAAATCATATCGGCTTGTTCATTTGCGGCAGTGGTGATGTTGTTGATAAGAGACAGCACTTCGTTCGCGCTGGAAACGATGGAGCCTAAGGATTCCGAGGTAACTTGCGCTATATCGGTGCCGGATTCCACGCGGGTAATCGAATCGCTGATAAGACTGGTGGTTTCTGCGGCAGCGTCTTGACTGCGGGCGGCAAGCGAGCGTACTTCTTCGGCAACAACTGCAAAGCCCTTGCCGTGTTCGCCTGCGCGGGCGGCCTCAACTGCGGCGTTGAGTGCCAGCAAGTTTGTTTGGAATGCAATATCTTGGATAACCCTGATGATTTTTGAGATATTGCTTGAAGAATCTTTTATTTGCATCATTGCGGAAAGCATTTGTTTCATTGCTTCGTTGCCCTCTTGGGCATTTGTTGTTGACTTGTTGGAGAGGGTGTTGGCCTCGCGAGCATTGTCGGCAAACTGGCGCGTTTGAATATTAATAAGCTCAACAGAGGTGTTAAGCTCTTCAAGGGAAGCCGCCTGAGTTTGCGAGCCGTCTGCGAGTTCCATTGCGTTTGCGGTGATTCTCTTCGCGCCTTCGAGTACGTAAGCGGAAGCGGAATTAATTTCGCCCATGGCCTTTCTGAGGGTGTCGGAGATGTTGTTAATTGACGTTTTAATTTCAGAAAACTCACCAACATAGTTGCTTTCGATGCGGTGTGAAAGGTCGCCGGACGAAATCTCTGAAAGGATGGTTGAAACCTCGGATATAACCGAGCTTAATGTGGCAATTGTGTTATTTACTGCATTCTTAATGGAAAGGAAATCACCTGCATAATTGCCTGTTACGGTTTTGCTGAAATCTCCTTGTGCCAACATGCCCATTACATCGCGTATTTCAACTATCGGCTGGTCAACAACCTCTACAAATTTGTTAAGGTCTGCCACAAGTGTGCGCCAACCGCCTTTGTATTTTGATTCATCAAGGTGGAATTCGAGGTCGCCCTTAACCGCAGCAGCTTCAATCATGCGGTCTATGTCATCACCCATGCTGTCCAGCGTAGACTTGAGGAAGTCAACTTTTTCGTTAAGAACGGCTTTTTTACCCGGCATTTTTTCCAAAACAAAGTCGAATTCGCCACTTGCCACTTTGTCAATAATGCCTATAAGCGTAAGCATGTCTTTTACGAAATTGTCTGCAAAGCCGTTGAGACCAACAACCATTTCGTTGTAACCGCCTTGGTACTTGTTTGCGTTTATGCGGTATTCGATATCACCTTTTACCGAGGTTTCATAACTAAAGGTTGTAATGTCCCCTGTTATGCTTTTTATGATGTCGATAAGGTTATACATATCGCTTGTTAACGTACCCACTTCGTCTTTTGCAAGCCCTGCGCGGTTCATGTTTACGTTCAAATTCCCTGTTGCAACATCTTTTACCAAATCTACAAGCCTGCCCACCGGCGCGGAAACCATTTTGGAAATACCGACGCCGATAATAATACCCAAAAACGCGCCGACTGCAGCCAAAATAATCATGACGATTATGGTAGACTGGGTTGCATCGTCAATTTCGATTGTGCGATTTTCCACGGTGGTTTGGGTGAAATCAATAAGACCGTTAAGCAACACATTTATTTGGGAAGTATAGCTTGCGCCCAAATCAAGGTAATGTTCTACGTTTGCGCGGCTTTGGGGGTCGCCCACCGTTCCCCCGATTGAAGCGGCATACATTCTGCGGATTACTTGCGTTTCATATTCGTTAATCATCGCCTGCAACGCCGCCAAATCCCTAAGAGCTTCGTCGCGCCTTGTAGGGTCGATTTGCGTGTCAGCCCTGAAGCTGGTGTCGTTTGTGGCTACAAGTGCGTTTATTTCTGCAAATCTGGATTCTGCAAGGGACATCAAGCCGTTTAACGCCACAGGGTCGCCAAGGCGAAAAGTCATATTTGCGTTTACACGCCGCAAATCCATAACAGCCACAGACATATCTTTCAAATTGTTCAGCCTTGCAGTGGGATAATCACGCAGGTTGGTAACTGTGTTGTTGTTACTAATCATGTTTATTATGCTGAAAACCGCGACAAAAACAAGAATAACCACCAACAACCCGAAACCAAATGTAAGCTTTCCTGAAATTTTCATATTTTTGAGTATTGCCACTGTTCTTCCTCCTTTTTATTTGCGGGAGCAATTTCAAGCGTCTGATAATTTACTCCAAGCGTTTGATGTTTAATCCAAGCTATTTTACTGCTGTGCCTGTTTTACGTACCCCTTCCTATTTTTTATGGCAACAGTAAGCCCGTCATCAGACTTCTTGCATGACGGAATCTATCCTGTTTTTTACCACATCTTTTATAAACGGCTTTGTTATATAATCAACCGCACCCAGCGCGTAACCTTCGGATTCGCTTTCGTCGGATTTTTTTCCCGTAATCATAATAACCGGAATATGCTTTAACTCGTCGTCGCTTTTTAAAAGTTTAAGCACATCGTAACCCGAAAGCCCCGGCATTATTACATCAAGCAGAATAAGGTCGGGCTTTTGTGATTTTGCCGCCTCGAAACACTCATCGCCGTTTTTTGCCACACTTGTAATGTAATCGTCTTTCAGGATGTGGTTGAGGATGTATAAAAAGGTTTCCGTATCGTCCACAATCAAGATTTTCTTTTTGCTTGTCATGAGTTCACCGCCTCTCGGATATTTTCCAAAAGCGTCTCAAGGTCTTTTTTAAGTTTTGCATTGTGCGTTTTTACATAGTTTGTATTGCCTGCGTTTACGGCGTGTTCCAATGCCTCTGCCATCTCGGATAAAACATCTGCACCAATTGTTCCGCTTACGCTTTTTAATGCGTGCGCGTTTTTGCCGTAAGCTTCTATGTCGTCGTTTTTTATATTTTCGTCCATTTCATACAAAAGCCGACGCCCGTCTTTTAGGAAGGACTCTACAATTTCCAAATAAATTTCAAGGTTGCCGCCGATTAGCTCAATGCCTTTTTGGGTATCTACGCCTTTAATTTTGAATTGGCTGTTTTTTGTAAAAGTTTTGGATTTTTTAACGATGATTTTCTTGTGCTTAGGCAGCCATTTTGACACAACGGCATTAAGGCGAACCAAGTCAATGGGCTTTGAAAGGAAATCATCAAAGCCGTTTTTAAGAAACATCTCGCGCACACCATAAACCGCATTTGCAGTAAGCGCGATAATCGGAACGTTTTTGCAATCCGTTCTTGCGTCTTCCAAGGCTCTTATTTGAAGGGTTGCGTCTACGCCGTTTAAAACGGGCATCATATGGTCCATAAAAATCAAATCGTATTTTGCTGTTTTTACTGCCTCAATGGCCTCCAACCCACCCGGGCATAAATCAACGCGCATATCGTAGGGCTTTAATAAACCCTTCGCAACCTTCAAATTAGTGTTTATATCATCCACAATAAGAACCTTGGCTTCCGGCGCGGTAAAGGATAATGATTTGCTCTCTTTGCCCGGCAGATTTAACTCGCGCCCCGCGTTCAAGATATCTGCAAGCTTACCAATAATTTCGGTGCTGCCTACCTCTTGCGGTATTGTAATGGTAAAAATGCTTCCCACCCCAAAAATTGAAGAAACAATGATTTTACCACCCATCATTTCCGTAAGGTTTTTGGCAATTGCAAGACCAAGCCCTGTGCCTTCAATTGTTTTAACGTCAAATTGCGTAAACTCTTTAAAAATATTTTTCAAATCTTCTTCCGTTACGCCGTGGCCTGTGTCTTCAATTACGATTTTAAGCAAAATTTCGTTTTCACTTTTTTCGCCGCACATTGTAATTGCAACATGACCTTCGTCTGTGAATTTTACCGCGTTGGATAAAACGCTTAAAATAACTTGTCTCATGCGAGCCATATCGCCGATTAGCACATTGGGCAGGTTGCGGTCTATGTTAATTTGAAATTCCAACGGGGTATCGGTCATCTGCATTTTTATTATGCTTATTACATCGTGCGCAAGTGACGAAAGTGTGTATTCTTCGCAGGCAAGCTCCATTTCGCCGCCCTCTATTTTTGTAAAATCCAGTATGTCGCTTAATACAGACATTAATTTTGTGCCTGCTTGTTTTATTATTAATGTGTAATCCACTACTTTTTCAGGCATATCTTCACGCAATCCAAGCTCTGCCATTCCAACGATTGCGTTCATTGGCGTGCGTATTTCGTGGCTTATTCTTGCAAGAAAGTCGTATTTTGCGCGGTTTGCAAGCATGGATGTTTCTTTGCGAAGCTGCTTTGTAATGTCTGTAGCAAAACCCTCAAACTCTGCCGGCATTCCCTCGGAATCCGTATCGGTTACACGCACGCGCAGCCAAATCCTTTTTTCCGTGCCGTCTTTGGCAATGATTCTGAATGTAGTGTCCAAAGGGATTCCCGCAAGAATTGTTGCTTCGCAGGTTTTAATAAGCGCGGGTAAATCTTTGCGATGAATTATATCTATCGAAAGCTCGTCGGCAGAATATCCAGTCAATGCCCGACAACCCTCACTTACATAGGTAAAGGCAAATTTTTGCAAATCACCTCGACATTGAAATAATGCTCCGGGCAAATTTCGCATCATTTCTTCATGCTTTACCATTTCAAATCCCCCTTACTTTTGTACGAAATTTATACTAACGATAGAATTTTTGCTGCCATTTTTTCAAGCGGTACTTGCTCTTCCACGGCACCCATTTCCATTGCAACCTTGGGCATACCGTACACCGCGCTGGTTTCTTTATTTTGGCCGATGGTTCTTGCGCCGGCCTGTCTCATTTTTAACAGCCCGCGTGCGCCGTCTGCGCCAAGCCCCGTAAGAATTACACCAATGGCTTTTTTGCCCGCCTCACGGGCAACCGATTCAAACAAAATATCGGCAGAAGGCCGCACGCTTTGCACCAAGGGCCCGTCGTAGCACTCTACAGAAAACCTGCCGTTTTGGCTTACAATTTTCATGTGCTTTCCCGCAGGTGCAACAAGCACCAAGCCCTGTTGCAAACAATCCCCCGTCTCCGCTTCCTTTAAATTAACTGCCATTGTCGCATTAAGGCGCGACGCGAACAATTTTGTAAACCCCGGAGGCATATGTATTACCAAAACAACGGGGGGCGCAGTTTCCGGAAATTCTGCCAAAATCAGCTCCAAAGCCTCCACACCGCCGGTGGACGCACCCATTGCAATTACTACGCCACCAACTAAGTTATTCGTTTGACTTGGTGGCGTAACCCCCTTTTCAAGGGGGGTGTCAAAGTTTTGCAACGCAAAATTTTGACGGGGGGTTACTATCCTTCGCGCCGCGCCGTTCATGCTGTTTTCACTTCAAAATACTGAAAAGTTTGCGAAAATAACAGTATCAGCACCGCCGAGAACCCCCCACGAAAAAAAAGAAAATTTTACACGCAAATACTTAATCCCTTAGGCGACCTCCGAAAACCCGCTTTGGGTAGCTGCGCCGCCGATTTTTTCGTTAGGCGAGGAGGCGCGAACGCCGCATAACAGAGAGATTCTGCAAGTTCGCGCCGACAAAGCATAACGGAAAAAGCGGCGCGCAGATGCCAAAATGGGGTTTTCGGAGGTTGCCCTTAATTTGTGTCGCAATAATACAGCATAATTTTATGTATAGCAAGTGTTTTTACTTTATAGCCAACCTCCTACACCTCAAGCACTGCCCGAAGAGTTTTTAAGGTTCCGGAGGCAAGCGAAAAGTCAAATTCTTCAATCTGGCGAACAAGAACGGCGGATTCCGGGATTTTTTTAATTTCATCCACGTATTGCACGCATTCGGAATTCCGAGACGCCAAAAGGGTTTGCAACTTGTCGAAGAGTGCGGAAGCGGTGGCTTTATCGAGGGTTTTTTCGGCGTTAAGGGAAGGGGCTTCGGCAATCTTATCAAGCACCTTGCCCAGTTCGGTTTTGAATTTTTTTAGATTTTCGCGGGACGGAATTTCCTCAGCCGCAAACATTTCTTCCAAAGCCTCGGCAATGGCAGAAAGTTTTGTTTCGCCAATAAGCGCGGAAAGGCTTTTAATATTGTGGGCATGACGGCGGGCGGTTTCGTAGTCGTTTTCTGTTACGGCACGTTTTATTTCATTAAATGTATTTTTTTGCCCGCGCTTAAAATCCGTTTTGAGTTTTTCTGCGTTAATTTCCAAAAAGTCGTCTATGCCTTTTTTTCCGGCAGAGACAGCGGCTAAAATTTCCGGCGTTTGCTTGTCTTTTATGTGTTTGACTAAAATTGTATTAAGGTGTTTTGTTTGAATCGGCTTGGAAATAAAGCCGTTAAACCCCGAGTTCATAAACTCCTCTGCCTGCCCAATCATTGCGTTTGCGGTAAGCACCACGATTGGGTGCGCATAGCCTAACTCGCGCATTTGCAGCATGGTATCCACGCCGTTTATGCCCGGCATCATGTGGTCCATAAAAATAATGTCGTAGATTTTTCCTTTGCGTACTTTTTCAATTGCGTCATAACCGTTGGTGCAGGTTTCAATTTTAAGGTCGTAAAATTTAAGAAGCCCCTGAGCCACAAACAAATTTGCATCCACATCGTCCACAACAAGAACAGAGCCGTAAGGCATACTTTCGGGAGTAAGTTTGAATTTTTTAGCAACGGTTTTTGCGGCAGATTCAAGTTTTTGAAGCTTGTGCGCGGCTTCATGCCCAAGAATTTCGGGGTTTGCGATGATTTGGGGGACAACAACGGTAACGGTTGTGCCCTCTCCCTGTTTGCTTTGAAAATCAATTGAACCGCTCATCATTTCCACAAGGCTGCACACAATCGGAATACCAAGCCCTGTGCCGCCGATAAAGCTTTTTTCGCGTTCGTGGAAACGTGAGAAATCCCTGTAAATTAAATCAATTTGTTCTCTCGTCATACCAAAGCCTGTGTCGCGTACGGTAATTTCGAGCGAAATAACATCGTCTGCCGACGGCCTGCATCCTACAGAAAGCTCTACCATTCCGCTTTCTGTATATTTAAAAGCGTTGGAAATAAGATTATTTAAAATTTGTTCTATTCGTAAATAATCGCCCACAAGTGCCGTGGGTAAATTCTCGTCAATTTTCAATGAAAATTTGATATCCTTGCTTCTGATCAGCACCGGATACAGATGGGCGGCATCATTTATCAAAGTTGCGACCTCGTACTCGTCTTGGTGTATTGTCATTTTTCCCGCTTCAATTTTAGAGATATCCAAAATATCGTTGACAAGACTTAATAAAGTGCTTGCCGATGAAAAAATTTTAGCAAAAGCCTCTTCTATATTTGGGGCAAGGCCGGGGTCTTGCAGGTTTATTTCAGAGATTCCCAATACCGCTGTGATAGGCGTGCGAATTTCATGCGACATTCTGGCAAGAAAACGGCTTTTTGCCTTACTGCTTTCTTCGGCAATTTCCATGCGGCGGCGTTCTTCAAGAAGCTCTTTTAATTGTGTAATATCACGGGAATACGTTACAACAACTTCATCGTTGTTATAATTTGCGCGTATGCCCTCAACCTCTTTAAAAATCACTCTTCCCTCGACGTATTCAACAAACTCAAACTTTCCCGCGCCCTTGCTGAAAATATCATTAAGATGCGTATCCCACAAATACCTTGACGGCGTACCATCCGGTTGAAACGCCGGAACATGACGGAATAAATTATTTTTGTATTCATCTTTTGTTCTGAAGCCATAATGATTAAGTGTTGTTTGGTTGCATTCGATTGGGGTACAGGATTTGTCCCAGTATTCAATCATCAAGGGCGCGGCATCAAACATTAATTGAATGCGCTCGCTCATTTCGCGTTCGTTTTTCTTTTGAATGGAGTCCTTAACCAAGCGAAGGTCGTTGGAGTATGAAACAAGCAATCTCTTGCCCCCCACTTCCACGGAAAACTCTGAAACATCTAAAAGAATCAACTCTCCTGCTGCTGATTTTCTTACCCATTCGTACCTGCTTGAACCCTTGCTGAGAGTGGTTGCGGCATGTAATTGAAAAATTTCTGCCGAGCGCGTGCCGTCGGGCTGATATTCCGGGCAAAACTCATAATATCTTTTTTCGTACTCCTCCTTGTTTGAAACACCAATTACTTCCATTATCTGCTGGTTGCAATCCAAAAAATTTAAGTCTTCGTCCCAAATTTCAATAAAAGCGGGCGAATTGTCTAACAAAACTTGCGTAAGCTCGCTTGCCTCGCGAAGCCTGTCGTCTGCGGCACGAAGCGGGCGAAGGTCTTGAAAATACGCGGCAACCATCTGCTTACCGTTAATGTCCATTTTTACCAGAGTTATTTCACCGGGTATCATGTCGCCGCTTGAATGTAACTGAAGCCAAACATCGCGTACAACTCCCTCGTTCTTCACGCGCTCGTTAAGCTCTTGAATTTTTATTTCCGTCGATGTTCCGCAAGCCTGATACTTTGGGGTAAATTTATGAAAATTTTCCAAATGGTCTTGCTTATCCTTCGCACCAATCAGGTCAACCGATGCTTGCGAACAGTCTACAAGCTTAAAATCCTCGAGAGTCCAAATGGTTGTGGGGATGGGGTTTGCGTTATAAAGGTTTTTTTGCGTTAAAACAGCCTCGCGCTCACGCTGTTCGGCTTCAACCTTGTCGGTTATATCACGCATGTACTCTATTACAACAAAACCTTCACCGTGCTTCCTTCGTGTGTATGTATTTTCCAACGCTAAAATCGAGCCGTTATGCTTACAGCATATAAACTCGGGCAAATGCGAGTACCCCTCGTCAAAAGCCTTTTTAATATGTTCTCTTAACATTTCATGCGAAGTATTGCCACTACGCTGACGCGGTATCATAAGCTCATTAAAATGCGTAATATATTCGCGTTTATCCGCCACGTCGAATAATTTTAACGCTACTTCATTGCAATCTGTCGGCTTCAAACTTTCGTCATACAGGGTCATCGCCACGGGAAAATCCTCAATACTAAACCCGTCAAAAAGTTCCAATGTCGCCACCTCTTCTACTGCATTGCAGATGCTTGAGTCGCCGTATCGCCGTGCGCAAGCACCTTTCCCCAGTTTTCGCAAAAAGTATACCACTGCAAACACAGTACGGCAATGCTGTTTGCCATCTCTTGAAGGTTTTTGCAAAGTATGGTAGTCTTCCGGTGTTACAGCATTTTTAAAATGTACCGAAAAAAATGTTGCAAAGGCAAAATTTAAAATGTACCGAAAAAAATGTTGTAAAGGCAAAATTAAATAATCGAGGGGGCATCATCCATGGATTTTTTGGAACGTGTAAAGATGCGCGCCAAAGCGGAGCTTAAAACAGTTGTTCTGCCGGAATCATCAGAGCAGAGGACGCTGAAAGCCACACATCAAATTTTGGCAGAGGGTTTGACTAAAATCATTTTAATCGGCAAAAAACCCGAAATAGAAAAAGCCGCCGCAGACGCCGGTGCAAATATTTCCGGCGCGGTGATTATCGACCCTGCAAATTATGAAAAGTTCGACTTTTTAGCAGAAAGCCTTTTTGACTTACGCAAGGCCAAAGGAATGACCCTCGAAGAAGCGCGAAAAATTTTATCAGAAAACCCGATTACTTTGGGCGATATGCTTGTTAAAAAAGGCTTCGCCGACGGCCTTGTTGCAGGCGCAGTTACTTCCACAGCAGATGTTTTGCGCCCCAGCTTGCAAATTTTAAAAACCGCACCCGGCGTAACGCTTGTTTCGTCATTTTTTGTGATGGTCGTGCCCGATTGCGATTATGGCAATAACGGCGTTTTTGTTTTCTCTGACTGCGGCCTTGTTCAAAGCCCCAACGCAGACGAGCTTGCCGCAATTGCCCTTAGTTCGGCGGGTTCTTACAAAGCTCTTTTGGGCGAAGAACCAATCGTCGCGCTTCTTTCACACTCCACAATGGGCAGCGCGAAACACCCCGATGTGGATAAAGTTGCAGAAGCCACAAGAATCCTTAAAGCAAAAGCTCCCGACTTAAAAGCCGACGGCGAATTCCAACTTGATGCCGCAATAGTACCGGCCATTGGCGCGTCCAAAGCCCCGGGCAACGATGTGGCGGGCAAAGCAAATGTACTAATCTTCCCGGACCTTGACGCCGGAAACATTGCATATAAATTGGTAGAGCGTCTTGCCAAGGCCAAAGCATACGGCCCAATCACCCAAGGCATCGCCAAACCGGTAAACGACCTTTCTCGCGGGTGCAGTGCAGAAGATATTGTAGGGGTGGTTGCAATTACCGCTGTTCAGGCGCAGGGATAAAGGGTAGCCTAGTGTTCCTCTTTTCAAAAAAACATCATTCAGGAGGTTTTAAAATGTATGTACTTGTTATAAATGCTGGTTCTTCATCATTAAAGTATCAATTGTTAGATATGAAAAATGAAAACTTGTTGGCAAAGGGTTTGTGCGAGCGTATCGGCATTGACGGGCGGCTTGTTCACGAGACAGACAAGGGCAAACACACTGCCGACACCGCAATGCCTGACCACTCTGCCGCAATGGCGGTTGTAATTGATTCATTGCTTAACGCCGAACATGGTGTTTTAAAATCGAAGGATGAGATTAGAGCAATCGGACATCGTGTGGTGCATGGCGGGGAAACATTTACAGAATCCGCGCTTATTGATGATAAAGTAGAAGCGGCAATTGAAGCCGTAAGCGGGCTTGCGCCTTTGCATAACCCCCCGAATCTTACGGGCATTCGGGCGTGCAAGCAACAGATGCCCGGTGTTCCGCAGGTTGCTGTTTTCGACACTGCATTTCACCAGACCATGCCGGAAAAAGCATATCTGTATGCAATTGACTATGCGATGTATACCAAGCATAAGATTAGAAAGTACGGCTTTCACGGAACAAGCCACAAATACGTTGCTAATCGTGCGGCAGATTTACTTGGCCGCCATGAAGGTGAGCTGAAAGTTGTAACTTGCCATTTAGGCAACGGTGTAAGCCTTTGCGCGGTAAACGGCGGCAAATCCGTTGACACTTCCATGGGGATGACCCCTCTCGAAGGACTTGCAATGGGTACACGAAGCGGCGACATAGACCCGGCAGTGATTAAATTCATCATGGAAAAAGAAAAAATTTCAGCCCATCAGGCTGAAGAAATGCTTAACAAAAAGTCCGGCGTACTTGGAATAAGCGGCGTTTCCAGCGATTTCCGTGACCTTGCGGCGGCCTGCGAAGAGGGCAATAAACGCGCAATCGCCGCAATGGAGGTTTTTGCATATCGTGTTGCGGGTTACATCGGGCGTTATGCCGCGTGCATGAATGGCCTTGACGCAATTGTTTTTACTGCGGGAATAGGAGAAAACGACGTTTCCATCCGCTCGAAAGTTTGCTCATATCTTACGTGGTTCGGGGTGGAAATCGACCCCGAGAAGAACGGGCAACGCGGCAAAGCTGTTGACGTTTCCGCTTCAGGTGCAAAAGTACGAGTGCTTGTTATTCCCACAAACGAAGAGCTTATGATTGCACGCGATACAAAATCGGTACTTAAATGGTAGTCCCGTCAGGGCGGCGGGGTTGCAAAAGCATAGCCCCCAATGAAATGAAAAGGAGCGTGAAAAAATGGATGCAAAACCGGCACACAGCTTTGAAATTGCGGGTGCTAAAGGCGGCCTTATGAGCATGTTTTCAGGCAAACCAATGCTTGAATTGCATAATGGCGGCATAAGTTGGATGGAAGGGAAATCAAAAGTATTTGTCGAATATTCAAAAATTGAAAAATTGCAACTTAACAAATATTATTCGACATTAACCATCGTCCACACGGGCAAAGGCGCATCAGAAACTAAGAAAGTAAGTTTAATTAACGCCCCTATTTTTGAAACAGTTTGGATGGATTTTTCCGGACGCCAAAATATAGGCGTTAAATTGGCGTTGGGATAAATTATCGGATGTACGAAAGCGGGGTTCAACGCGCCCAAAATAGAAAGGAAATGTTAAATGTTCGTAAATGCAAAAGAAATGCTGGAAAAAGCCGTCAATGGGCATTATGCCGTGGCGCAAATTAACATTAATAATCTGGAATGGACAAAGGCCGCGCTAACCACTGCGCAAGAACAAAAAAGTCCCCTTATTCTGGGCGTAACCGGTGGTGCGGCAAAATACATGGGAGGATTTGAGGTTGTTGCGGCCATGGCGCGCACTATGGACAAGTCCCTCGGAATTACTGTTCCGGTTGCGATTCATCTGGACCACGGCAGTTATGACGAATGCATTGCTTGCGTGAAGGCGGGATTCACAAGCATTATGTTCGATGGAAGCCATTTTCCCTTCGACGAAAATGTTGCAAAAACAAAAGAAATGATAGCCCTTGCGCGCAAAAATTCCATGACCCTTGAGGCAGAAGTTGGTGCTATAGGTGGCGAGGAAGACGGTGTAGTAGGAAACGGCGACGTAGCCGACCCCGCCGAATGCAAAGCCATTGCCGACCTTGGCGTGGATTTCCTTGCTGCAGGTATAGGCAATATCCACGGCTCATATCCCGAAGACTGGCCCGGCCTTGACTTTGGTGTACTTGAAGAAGTCTCAAAAGTCACCGGCGGAATTCCTTTGGTGCTTCATGGCGGCACGGGCATTCCTACAGAGATGATTCAAAAAGCAATTTCCTTGGGCGTGGCAAAAATTAATGTAAATACAGAATGTCAGTTGGCTTTCCAAGCCGCAACACGCAAATATATAGAAGACGGCCTTGATAAAAAAGGAAAGGGCTTCGACCCGCGAAAATTGCTTGCCCCGGGAGCAGACGCAATCAAGCAAGTTGTCAAAGAAAAATTTGAGCTGTTTGGCTCTGTTGGCAAGGCATAAAAAGGTTTATGCCTGTATTTGAGCTGTCAAAAACTTCAAACTTATTCCCCCCGACCGGTCTTGCAGACTACGACGGGCTATTGGCGTTCGGCGGCGATTTAAGCGTTGAACGCCTTTTGAGTGCCTATTCAAACGGAATTTTCCCGTGGTTTAACCCGGATGACCCCATCCTTTGGTGGTGCCCTAAGGAACGGTTTGTCATTTTCCCAAATGAAATTCACATTTCGCAGAGCATGAGAAAACTTATTGCACGGGGGAATTTCCAAACAAAAATAAATACGGACTTTTCGTTAATTATTGCAGCTTGCAAAAATAAACGCGAGGGCGAAACGTGGATTACCGACGATATGGAAATTGCCTACAACAGGCTTTTTGATGCAGGTTTTGCAGGTTGCGCGGGTGTTTACGAAAACGATAAACTGGTTGGCGGGCTTTATGGCGTGATTTTGGGCAGATGCTTCTTTGGCGAAAGCATGTTTTCTGACGCCGCAAATGCCTCGAAAATCGCACTTATTCGCTTATGCCAAGACCTTGCAGCTAAAAACTTCTATTTCATCGACTGCCAATTCCACACCCCTCATCTCGAAAGCATGGGTGGCAAATATATCGGATGGAGCGACTACAGGCGGCTTTTGCGCGAAGGGATTGCTTATCGATGATTTATTAAGTGTGAATTTTGCGAAAATTTCGGCAGAAGCGTTAATGGAAATTTTGTAATTTTGTAACAGAAAAGAAATAAGGCTTAAAAATTGCAAATCTTCAATAGTTAGTCCATGTATGGGTTTGGTTACCAAGTGTATAATCATCAAAGTCTCAGATACTATCTGAGAGAAGAAACCGCATTCGGATATTTGCCGACGGAATTCTTAAAAAATTTTAAGGAGGAACTTATGAAGTTCAAAATTGCAAAGCGCGTGCTTGCGCTTGTACTCAGTTTTACTCTGGCGTTGGCATTGTTCGCGCCCATAGCAGTTTCGGCAGACCAAGCTTCGTGGCAAGCGGTGCTTAATTCGCCGTATGTAAGCCCGAACGGTGCTGGCGGCGCAGCACCTACCGTTACTGCTACTGCAGAAGGTCTTGTTGTTACAAACAGGGGCGAAGGTCAACACGACAATAACAGAGGTATTTTTGTCGACATAGCAGGACTTCGCGCACTTGGCGACGGCGGAGATATTGTTGTTGAAGGAACCGCTGCCGTTGGCATTACAATGCAGTTCCAAGGTGTTGCAACAGAAGATACCCCCGTTGAGCCCGATGAAACATGGAGCATGACGGTTGCGGCTGATTATGATATAAGCCTCCCGGGTTGGGCAGGTTGGGCAGACAGTCCGTTTATCGGCACCACTGCAATCGGCGAAGCCATGCAACCCAGATATGTTGTTACAAGCATCACTGTTGGCGGAGTTCATATTTTTGAGCTTCTTGGTTTAGCTGCACCCGAAGTTGCTGACGATGACGAAGAAGATGAAGAAGATGAAGATTGTTGCGCCGACGACGAACATTACAACGGCGCAGAATACGATTATGAAGACGTTATTGATATCGAAGAAATCTCTGAAGTTATCGAAGAAGTTGAAAGCGTAATGGTTCTTACAATCGGCAGCACCGTTTACACAATTGACGGACAAGCTGGAAGCATGATTTACGCACCCTTCATCGCAGACGGAAGAACAATGGTTCCCGTTCGTTATATTGCAGAAGCAATGGGCGCAGACATTGATTTTGTTGGCGGCGTTGTAGTAATCACACGCGGCGCAAACGTTGTTCAATTGCCTGTTGGTGAGGAATTACCTGGCGGAATGGGCGCGGCTGAAATCCGCGACGGCAGAACCCTTGTTCCCGTTCGCTTTGTTGTTGAAGAACTCGGCGCAGACATTGATTGGGACGGCGCAGCACAAACCGTTACCATTTTCCTTGGCGTAGCTGCTGCACCCCCGGCTGTTGCACCTCCTGTTGTTGTACCCCCGGTTGTTGTACCCCCTGTTGTTGCAGGAGAAGGTGACCCCGCAGGTATTCGTGTATCAACAGACAGAGGCGTTGCTGCTGGTGTAAACATTGTTATTGGCAGTGGCACAGATGTATGGCCTTTTGCTGACGACTATGAAGGTATTCGCGCATTTGACCCCGTACCTGGTGCAACCTATCGTATAACCTTTAACGTAACAAACGGCAGCACTGATGGCTGGCGCATACGTTGGGGACGAGGCACAGGTCTGTTTGGCGATGCAAGATATCCCGCAGGTGACGTTGCAATTGTTAACGATTATGAAGTTGATTTAGAAGGCGGCTCTGCCACCATGACCGTTGTTCCTTCACGTATCAACGGCGCGGAAGCAGGCGGAACCTACACCTTAATCCAATATGTTACACTTGACGGCTCACAAGTTTATGATGGTGCTATCGGAAACATTTGGCTTTCTGGTCTCTTTGGCAACTCAGATTTTGATGTAAACTGGGTTACAATCGAGCATAATGGCACACTTCTCGCTCGTTGGGACGCATAAGCAAAATATAAAATTCTCATAAATAAAAAAGCCGCGAGCTATTAAAACTCGCGGCTTTTTTAATATATTGGCGCAACGGGCTTTATCGGTACGGCGGTTTGTCGATGGGCGGTTGGTTCGGCGTGAGGCGGTCAAGGCTTTGAAAATGGCGTAAATCAGCGCACGAAAAAACACAAGAGGGGCTACGGAAAATTTCGTAGCCCCTCTGTGAAGCCTCATAATAAAACAGCCGTGAAAGGGGGCAGTCTCCTTTCGCTTTTTTTGTAAACCCGACAGAAAAAAGGGTTGCGCACAAGTCATAAAGTATCGGTCTTTTTCAAAGAGCCGATGCACGCGCTTTTTTTGCGTGCGCCGGAACGGCAGGCGGAAGCGCGCCGCGAGAGATTTGCGCTCTCTAAAGTGATAGCTACAAGCCAAAAGACACGAGCATTCAAGTGCCGCTGCCATTTTCCGCTGAAGCTCGGCGGGATTGAGTGCCGCAAAAATTTTTTGCAGTTTTTCCTTGGTTTCGAGAGAAATTTTGTCATTCTCCAAAAGGCGATGATACGGCGTTTTGGGATTGTCGTATTTTTTGCGAACCTTGTTGCCGTTTCGGATTTTACCGATTAGCTTGGTCTGTGGCAAGAAAAAGTTGGAGTGCAGTCGCAAAAGCCCGTAGTATTCATTCATTGCATCGACGGCGGCTTGCCCTTCAAAGCGCGAATATCCGATATTTCGGCGCACGACGTGCCAATTTTTTGCTCTGCATGGCAGTTGTCGTTCTTTTTGTACGGGCGACCTCGTGTAAAAACGATGCCTCGTTCCTTGCACCAACGGTATAAATGGTGGTTGAAAAACTCGTTTCCGTTGTCGGAATCTATACCTTTGAAGTCGAAGGGTTGTCGCTTTTCAATGTCTTTTAGTGCGTTTGAGACGTGGATTTGCGCCTTGCTCAAGACTGCGGCAGTTTCTGTCCAACCCGTGCAAATATCCGTTACATCCAGCGTGTTCACATAATCGCCCGCCGTGCTTTCGCCGCAATGCGCCACTAAATCAATTTCCACAAACCCCGGCACTGCATCGTCCCATTCGTTTCCCATGCGTATAGGAATGTCCTTTTTTAGCAGAGTTCCGGGCTTGGTTGTGGGTTCCCCTTTGAGAATCAGACCTTTTTTTGCTTTCGCAAGAAGCCTGTCCGCCGTTGCCGCCGACACGGTTTTCAGCTTCGCCAATATTTCTTCGCTTGTCTCAAATTCTCCGCATCTTTGCAGGGCTTCAAGCATATCTTCCATCCCCGCCACAAGCCTACGGCCGCAAGCAAAATCCATGTGTACCCACATTTTTTCAAGCACAGCGGCAAATGCGGCATCGTATTCCGGAGCGCGTCTGGGCCTTCGCTTTTTTTGCTTTTTTACGCCCGACCCCGTTAAAATGCGTCTTGCTCGGCTTCGGCTTATGCCCGTGCTTTCGTGAATGCTGTCCAATATTCGGCTTTTTTCTTTCTTGCTCGCTTTGAGATATTTTGCCTCATACCGCTTGATTACTTCCGCTCTCGTTGCCATAGCTGCGTTTGCCATTTGAGCCCCCGCTTTCCGGGTTCATTTTCGCGGCTATTTAATTTGAGGCAATGCGCCCTCTTGTGTTTCAATTTAGTCGTGATATAACGAATCGGTAAATGTTGGGGAGATAGAAAGTGGGGGTAATCGAGGTGTTATCCTACATAAATCCCTCGCTGTGTCGTCTTTTCAAAATAGTAGGGAGCTTGGCGTTTCATGAAAAAATTTATGAATTTCAAACTTGTGGTCACTGCTGTTGGGGGTGATTGGAATGAGGCGTGTTTTATGTGTGTTCATATTTTTTGCAATAGCAATGGGTAGTTTTGGGACTGTCACGTCAGTCGCACAGGAATTTTCGGAGACAGAAGGTGTTAATGCTTTTTTGGACACAACCAACTTTACACAAGAAATATTTGATTTGATTTTCAAGTCTCCTTCTCAAACATATAGCACAAGGATTCATGAATCAAATTCGTTCGACCTCCACACAATCAATCGGAACAGATACGATGAGTCTTTTTTTGAAGATAAATTTTTATATTTATACTTCCATTGGGAAGGCAGTTGTGATTTTAGGCTTGAAGTCACGTCGATAACTATTGAAAATTCAATCGGCGTTGAAATAACAAGAACCGGACCGGGACCGGGCGAGGATGTGACAACCGGTGAAGAAAACTGGCTTCTTGTTCTTGAAATTTGCCGAACACTGTCGAACAAAGATGTTTCGGTTGCAATAATAACTTCATCCGAACAACCGCCCACATTGGAACAAATACAGGAAACTTTGCAAGCGATGATAGGCACTATCGTCATTACAAATGAAACAACAGCGGAAAGCATTATGGCGAGTGTTGAAAATTCGATAACGAACTCCGCAATAACTGCGTCGTGGCTGATACCATTTAACATCACCCCGTCAACGCCAACAGAAAGCGGTTGGCTAACAGGCACAATCCAGCTGACAGAAAGCAACTCAAGCTACAGAGATATTGTGATAGACCGCACATTCACCCATTTTGGCAATGTTCCTGCTACGGGAGTAGCCAATATAACATGGATAATCGTGGCAATGTTCGCATTCATTGCGCTTTCGGTAATGACGGGAACACGCCTTAGGGAATGTAAGTAAATAAACTTCACACTTCCCTTGTCTTTTTGCCCGATGTCTGCGTCGGCGAAAGTCTTACGTACGTCTGTGTACGTGCGACTTTCGCCTCTTTGCCCTCGAACAAAAATCCTTCGGGAATTGTAAAGTTTATTTACTTACATTCCCTTAATAATCTACTTTAACTTCAAAGGGTGACGCGGGTAAATTACTTGCATTGTACAGGGTTACGGCGGGGCAATCTGTGTAGCCGTGGCGCACTTTGACAGGTTTTTCTGAGATTTCGCAAATGAGGGTGTCATTTTTTATTGTGGCGTACAAGCGGTGAAGCCTGCCTGTGTCGTCGATAATGTCCAGCAGGGGATGTCCGTTTTTTGCCCATAGATTTTGCGCGTTTTTAAAATGTATTGTCAGTTGAGCGTTTTTGTAAACGGCTTTTTCGACTACGGGGCCTTCGGAAATTATTTCTTTACCGCAGACCAACTGCAAAGCATGTAAGGCAAGGCGTTCTCCTACGGTTTTTTTGTCTGCCGGGTGCAAGTCGTTGTATTCGCCGCAGTCTATGGCTACTGCCATTGCGGTAGTTGGTATTTTTAAGCATTGGCGTTGTTGCTCGCGAAGGGCCGCCCAACTTTCGCCGGGTACAGGCTGTTGGGAAGAAAGCGTCGAGTTGGGGTCGATGTAATTGGCTAATTGCGTGAAAATAACGGGTAAATTTTTACCAAAATTCTCGCGAATTATTTTTACAAAAGCTTTGAACATGGGCTCGTATTCTTCGGGCTTTTTTGTGTTTGACTCGCCTTGATACCATATTAAACCCTCAATAGTGCAACCCAACAACGGCGCAAGCATGTGATTGTATACGCCGCTTGGTTGCCCGTAAAACCAAGCATCGGTCGGGGCAGGCGGCATTTTTATACCGGTTCGGCGTTTCCAATCGGTATTTAAATCAAGCCCTGTCTCGGGCAATTTTAAAACATACTCCTTGCCCGGCACGATTGCAGGCGGATTTTTTTCGCCAACCACACGCACGACAACAGTGTTTACCCCCTTTTTAAGAAGTTCTTTGGGAAGCACACACGCGCAGGGCGGAAACATATAGTCTATATGAACCACCTCTACGCCGTTTACATATACGGTTACGCTGTTTTCGACGCGCCCAAAATTCAAAACCGTCGGAGAAGTAGGCTTTGCAGGCAAAGTTATTTTTTTTCTCAGCCACACCGAGCCGTGATTGGGGAAACCGGAGGAATCAAGCAATGGGCGACTCTCCCAATCGCTGTCGTCGTAACTCGGGCGAAACCATTCTTCCGAAAGCCCGGCGTCTTTTTCGTTCAATTCAGCCATCCACCTGCGCTTATTGATTTCTGCGTCTTCCACGCATTTTTCAACATAACCGGGTTTTTTTACCTGTTGCAAATCTATATAATATCGTGGAAATTCATCGCGCAAAATTTCTTCGGGAAGCCAGCCCTCTATTGGCGTGCCGCCAGCGGCCGCGCAAATAAGCCCGATTGGCACATCATCGCCCAATTCTTCGAGAAGTTTTCGTGCAAAAAAATACGGCACTGCGTAGATGTTATTTAAAAAATCGCCCGTGGCAGTGTGCCAACGCCCTTTCACATCTTTGGCGGGAGAATTAAAATTTAGCCCTTTTTCCACCTGAAATACACGAATGCGCGGGTCGTCCGGCACTTCATCATCCCGGAAAAAAACGCGATTAATGCGTTCTTCCATATTGGATTGGCCGCCGCAAAGCCATACCCTTCCAATATAAACATCACGAAAAACCTTGTCTCCGACGGTTAATGTAAACGGGCCGCCGTAGTCCTTGGCGTTAAGAAAAAATTCAAATTGTCCGTCGGCGTCGGCAATGGCTTCGTAATTTTGGCCAAGGAAAACAGCTGTTACCGTTTTCCCGGGTGATGCCCACCCGCGGATTTTAGCGTTTTTGTCCAGAACCATTCCGGTGTTATAAAATGAAGGCAATTGCATTTAGCATTTCCCCTTATGGGTTTCAAAATCTTTCTTAATCCCCTTACAACTATGCAAGAGGTCTTTTAATGATTTCTTCAAAAGGCGAAGCAGGTAAACCATGGGCGTTGTAAACAGGCACAGACGGGCAATCTGCCCAGCCAAAACGCACAACCACAGGAATTAAACTACCCACGGGCGCGATTAATTTACCTTCGCGCACCGCGCCGTAAACGCTGTGAACACTGCCGTCGCGGTCGATGAGAACAATTATGGGATGCCCGCCCTTTGCCCAAAGCCCCTCACTGTGCTTAAAATGCACGATTAATGTTTCGTCGCCGTCTGCGTACTCTACATTTTCTACGGTAGGCCCGTCGGATACAATCTCTTCGTTGTAAACCATTCGCCTTGCGTGCAAAGCAAGCCTATCGCCAACGGTTTTTTTGTCAGTCGGGTGAAGGTCATTCCACTCGCCGCAATCTATGGTTACTGCCATTGCAGTGTTGGGAATTTTCAAGCATTGCCGCTGTTGCTCACGAAGAATTGCCCAATAACCGCCCGGTAAACCGAAGCCGCCTTTGTAGTTGCTGTACGGGTCGATATAATTTGCAATTTGCGTATAAATAATAGGAAAGTCCGCGCCGTAAAATTTGCGAATATGTTTAATAAATGCCGTAAACATCATTTTGTACGAATGCGGACGTGCCGTATTGGATTCGCCCTGATACCAAAGCATTCCGTCGGCAGAATAGCCAAGAAGCGGCGCGAGCATAAAATTATACACGCCGCAAGGGCGTTCATAAAACCACACGCCGGGCGGGCAAACTTCCGACTCTGCGCCCGTTTCGCGCTTCCAATTATCCTGCAAAAAATCCACTCGCCCGCCGGGATAAAGGATTGAATACTCCTTGTCCGGCACAACATACGGCTTATGCGTGCTTCCCACGATTCGCATGGAAATAAGATTTTCTCCCTCGCGCAAAATCCCGTCCGGGATTTCGCAAACGCATGGCGGATACATGTACTCGATTTTTATTAATTTTTTCCCGTTTATAAAAACCTCAACATTATTTTCAAATCTTCCGAATTTCAGCGTTGCCGTACCTGCCACTTCCGGCATTTTAAACCGCTTGCGAAACCACACTACGCCGTAAGCGGGCATGTCCGTAGGGTCAAGAAGCTTTTTTTCTTCCCAGAGGCTGTCGTCATAATCGGGCGAATGCCAGCTTTTTGTAATGCCTAAATCTGCCGCGTCAAGTTTTTCAAACCACTCGCGTACAGCTTTTTCGCTTTTTTCCGTGGAAGTTTCAATAAATCCGGGTGCCTTTACGCGAATTAACTGCTCGTAAAGCTCGGTATTATCACGAATAATTTCCTCCGGAAGCCAGCCTTCGAGGGGCGTGCCGCCGGCAGCAGCGCACACAAGCCCAATGGGAATTCCGTCTTCGGAAAGTTGAGCCGCCTGTTGCGACATGAAACCGGCGATATTTCGCGCAAAAAAATATGGAACAGCAAACATATTGTTCAAAAAATCGCCCGTTGCAGTCTCCCATTTTCCCGAGACAGTTTTTGCAGGGCCGTCGAATTTTAAACCCTTTTGCGCCTGAAAAACACGAATCCGCGGGTCATCTTTTATAAATTCGCCAAGGGAACGGCGCGTGCGACTAATCGGCCCTTCCATGTTAGACTGGCCGCCGCAAATCCACACTCGCCCAACGTACACATCCTCGATTATGATGTCGTCAACAGTAAGCGTGAACGGCCCGCCGAATTTTTGCGCATTGAGCAAAAATTCAAAACGCCCGTTTTCGTCGGCAGATGCCGAATAATTCTCCCCCATAAAATGGGCATTTATAACATGATGTTTTGATGTCCAGCCCCAAATTTTTGCGGTTTTGCTCAAAACCATCCCCGCGCTGAAAACTGCCGGAAGCGTTGTCACGCTCATGGATAAATCCTCCGCCCTTTTTCGTCCGCAATGCCTGTTTTTCTGAAAAAATATGTGTTGATAATATCGCGCCATTCTTTGGCATTTTCCAGTTGCATTTCAAGGCGTTCACGAACGGAATTGTAAGCGTCTTCGGGGAGGTCGCGCTTTAATGAATCCCATGTTTTAATAAAACCTTCAACTTCCTCTGCACCCTCAAAATGCGTGTCGTAGATGTATTGCAAAAGCGTGCGCCCGCATTTAAGGCGATAATCATAGGGCAGACGATGAAAATACAGCAGCATTTCCTGCGGGCAGGTTTCAAGATTTTCGTATAAATCACGCACAAACGGCTGATACTGCGCAGTGTACCCGGTACCCATTCGCGTGCGGTCTACGCCTATTGCCTTGGTATCGGCACGATGATATGTCCCCCATTTAGCGTACTCGTAGCCGTCCGGTTGCGGCCCGTAGTGATGATGCACATAAATCATCCAGCCGATGCCAAGGGGCGCGTTGTACTTTTCGTAAACATTACGCGACGACAAAAGCATGTCAACAATCGGCTTGTTAATGTTTTTGGCAAAGGATAAAGCGACCCATTCTTCTGTGACTTGGCGGGCAGTCAAAGCCGGATTCCACGCCATTCGCCCAAAAGCGTATAAATTCGCCTGTGCAAGAAGATGTCCGCACCAGTTTTTGTCGTCGCCCGTGTTGGAAACCGCCACGATTGCTTCAATTTCTTTATCAAATCCAATTAAGTCGCGGGTTTTTCTTGTCTCATTAAAGGGTTGCTCAAAAACTTCCTCCCACTGAACCGCCCATGCATACAAATCTTTTTGTTGCCCGGTATATTCTTGGGAAATTTGAAATTCCAATGCCTCACGAGTCTTCGACATCGCGCCCAAAAGCGGCGAATTCGGCTCGCGCACCTGAAAATCCGAAGGCCCGTGTTTCACTTGCAAAATAACGTTTTTATCAAACTTGCCGTCGATGGGGAAAAATGTGTCGTACGCAGCCTTTGGGCGGTCAGTAATGGTATCGCGCCAGTCTTGCAAACAATTGTAAATGAAACAACGCCAATAAAGCGTGCCGCCGTGGGGTTTTAACGCCCTTGCAATCACGTTTGCACCCACATCTTGCGTATGCCCGAAAGCATTGGGGCCGCTTTGAAACTCCGAGTCTGCTTTTACAAGAAAGCCTGCAAGGTCAGGAATTTTTGCATATACCCCGGCAGCGGCTTCATTCCAAAACTCGGCAGTTTTTGCATTTGCAGGGTCGGAAGTTTTAAGCCCGCCCAGCCAAACAGGGCTGTCAAAATGCACGGAAATGATTAGCCTAATGCCAAACGGACGAAAAACTTCGGCAACCTTAACCAAGTCGCCCAAGCCCTCGTCCGTAAGAAGTTTTGCGGTATCTTTGCGTACATTCACGTTATTTACGCTTATTTGATTAATTCCGACACTTGCAAGCAAGCGCGCATAGTCGCGAAGACGAGCCAAATCATAACCGATTCGCCCGCCACGCCAAAAAAGGGATTTTCCCGCATAACCACGCTCAACCGAGCCGTCACCATTGTCCCAGTGGTTTAGTATTCGCGCAGAAACAGCCGGCGCGTCGGAAATGTTTAGTTTGTCGGCGGAACCGCCCTGCCGTAAGCGGAAAAGCATCGCGTAAACCCCGTAAAGCAAGCCGCTTTCACAACCGCCCTCTATTTTTACCTCGCCACTTTCGCTGCCGGAAGAAACCTTAAAACCCTCTTTAGGCAAACTTTGATTAATGGAAAACGAAACCTTAAATTCATTTGCCCCAAACAATTCCCACAAACCCCTGCGGCACTCTTCCTCCGCAAAAAACTCCGAATTTTTCACCGTCGGTTGAAACCATGCACGATACTCAAAACCTGAATTATTCATGGAAAACACTCCTATTTAATTTTCTGTACAAGCACCTAAAAGTATAAACTTGACAAGACACATCAAACATGGATAAAATCAGGAAAATTTGTACTAAATAAAGGGTGGAACTCATGGGAATTGACGATTTTAACAACAGCATACCATTGATAGATTATTTTAAACATCGTATGCACACGCCCGATTGGTTGATTGAGTACAAAAGAACAAATTATATAGATATCACATACATTATCGGCGGGCAGGCAATTTACACCATCAACCGCCAAAAAATACCTGTGCAAGAGGGCGACCTTTTATGCATTCCCAAAGGCTCGGAGCGTTCTGCGGTAAGCAGTAACCCGGCCTCTTTTGAATGCTTTGCCGCCAATTTTAATTTAACATCACTTACGGGCGAAGAGACTGTCGTTCCATTACCGATTCAATCTCAGGTGGGCATTCACAATGACCTAATCTCTCATTATAAAAAATTAAATGAAGATTTTTTGTCCAGAAGCCCCGGATATGTAATGCGCGTTCGCGCCAGATTTATGCTGATAATGCAACGTTTTCTGGAAATGCTTGTGTATGACGTTGACACATACAAATTTGACCCCCGCGTAAAACAGGCCATCAGATATATCACAGAAAATTATGCCGAGCCTATGTCAATCTCCATGGTTGCGGCATCGGTGTCGCTTAATCCGGTCTATTTCGGCACTTTGTTCAAGCGCGAAACACGCATATCTTTCCGCGATTACTTAAACACAATCCGGATTAATCAAGCCGAAGACATGCTTCGCGCAGGGAAATGGAATGTTACAGAGGTTGCCCAACACTGCGGCTTCACCGATGTTTTTTATTTCAGCAGGCTTTTTAAAAAGCATAAGGGAATCCCGCCATCGTCAGTGCAGTCGTAGGGAGTGTTGAAAAATCCCATGAGCTGTGCCAATATCATAGGCTTTTATTTTTTTCTTTTAAAAATCGTGAAAGATAGGAATTTAGAATTTTTATATCTATGGGTTTTGCCATAAATCCAGAAAACCCGTTATGCATGAACATCTCGGCTTGCCCCTTTACGGCGTTGGCGGTAAGGGCGACAATGGGTTTGTTGTACCCCATGCCCCGCAGAATTTTTGCGGTTTTAATGCCGTCCGGGTCGGGCATCATATGGTCAAGGAAAATGATATCATAGTTTTTGCCGGCTTTTACCTTGTCAATTGCCAGCAAGCCGCTTTCGCACAGCTCTACATCAAGCCCGAAGGCTTCAAGCATAGCCTCGGCTACATAAAGGTTTGTATCTACGTCATCCACAACAAGAACACTTCCCTGCATCTTCTCGGGGACGAATTCCAATTCTTTTGCGGCTGACCATGTTTTTAAACGGAAGGTTTGTAAACTTTCGGCAAGCTCGGGGCCCAAAACCTCTTGCCCTACAATCGTCTGCGGGATACTTACTACAGCGCGTGTCCCCTTGCCGGCTTCGCCCGATAAATCAAATCGGGCGTTCATCATTTGTACAAGGCTTGAAACTATGGGAATCCCCAAGCCTGTTCCGCTTACAAAGGGTTTCTCCCTGTCGTGCAGGCGGATATAGTCATCTTTAAGCTCGGCAATTTGCTCGGGCGTCATGCCAATGCCGGTGTCTTCGATGGAGATAACAAGAATTATTGTTTCCTCGTTTATTTTTTCCGGATGCAGTGAAAAAATTACAGTGCCGGACTCTGTGTATTTGAAAGCATTGGTTAACAGATTTGTTATTATTTGCCTTATTCGCAGAACATCCCCGTACAATTTTGCGGGAAGCGTTGGGTCTGCGGAAACTTTAAATAAAATATCCTTGTTTTCTTTGTAAATCAGGTGCAGTTGCGAAACATCACCAATTAAGCTTGCAACATCGTATTCGCTGTTTATAAGGGGCATTTTCCCGGATTCTATTTTGGAAAAATCCAAAATGTCATTAACAATATTTAAAAGCATTTTTGAAGAATCGTAAATTTTGGAAAATGCCTCTTCGGTTTGCGGCGGCATTTCCAATCCGCGAAGCTGCATTTCCGAAATGCCCAACACCGCCGAAAGCGGCGTGCGTATTTCATGGCTCATGCGTGCAAGAAATCTGCTTTTTGCTTTATTGCTTTCCTCCGATTGCATTGCAGATTTGATTGGGCGCAAGTCTATGCTGTAGGCAATAATCATAGACCTTCCGAAGTGTTCAATTTTTATCCAGGTGCTGTCTGCGGGCATTTCTTCGCCATTTGGCAAAATATAAATCCAATCACTTTGCGAAAAACCTTCCCTTGCGGCAAGCGTTACCAAATATGTGTTCAGCTCAAGCGACGGCGTTCCGCAGGGCTGAATGGGCGCGCTGAAATTAATCCAATTATTGTTAAACTCTGCTTCATTATTAAGCCCTAAAGTGTTAAGAAGATATTTATTGCAACCTATGCATTTTGAACCGTCTGCCTCCCACAGCTCAATAAGAACCGGCGCGTTGTCCACTAATTTCCGGGTCAGCTTCATTGTTTGGCTTTCCGCTTCCATTTTTTTGCGAATACGCGATTGCTCTTCCAGCAGCTCTTCGCGGCGTTTCATGCCCTCCTGTGACTGTTTCAACTTTGTTATCATGCCCTGCGACGCCTTGGATAACACAAAAAACGTCACCACTACAGAAATCACCAACCCAACCGTTCCCATCATCAGAAGGCGGTTTCGCATTGAAGCGGTAGCTGAAATGGTTATTTCATTCGGAAAACCAATAAAGAAAATGCCAATGGCTTCATCCGGCCGGCTAAACAAAGGAAAATAAAGTGCTGTATGCGGAAAAACGCCCAATATATCCAAGTCAATGGTTTTTGTGCGGCCGTAAACAAGAACCTCTTCGGCAACCTCGGCAAGAACCTGTGTACCCACAGCACGCTCGTCCTCTTCGCCATCCGGCATTGGGATTGTGGATGCGACTGATGTATCGCCCGAAAAAACTGTAACTTCGGAGTTAAATATATTGGCAAAACGGTCAACAAACTCGTTTGTTGACATGTCAATATGCGCCGCAACAACACCGATTTGCCGTCCGTCATCAGAAAAAACAGGTGCGGCAGATGACATTACCATCGGCGAGGTATAGGTTGGCGTGTATGCCATTGAAACACTGCCCTCCAATGCTTGCGCAATATAATATAAATCCCCGACAAAATCACCCCTGACTTCCGGGGCATATGTACGTAACAAAACGTAGCCGTAAGCGTCTGTAACAATAAAGCCGCATATATCAAATGTCTGCTTATGCGAGTTTAAAAATTGCATCATCATCTCTGTTTCACCTGCGATTGCAAGCCTGATAAAACCTTCGTCTGCCGCCGCAGAGTACGCCATCAAATGCGAATGCGTTTTAAGGCTTTCCAGGTGTGTGGTTGCCGCCCCGGATAAACCCAGTATTCTTTCATACGAAAGGTCTCTCGCAAGCCTTTCTGCAAGCACCAAAACAACCAAAACGGTGGCAGTCATAAGCAGCACCAAAATGATAATTACAGGTGCAACAACTTTACTTTTAAGGCTAATAAACATACTTTTGCCCCCAAACGATATTGCCCTGATTAAACAATGACGACAAGGAGGTAGCGCATTTTCACTCTTCACCCACTATAGCACTTCACTTTTACAAACGTCAACGCTATGTGCTTTCCCAAAAATTTTCTCATTTTCAACACGTCCATAATGCGTTCTATAAAGTAAAAACACTTGATAGCAACGATGCAACGGGTTCTCGCGTACGTGGCAAAATGGCGAAAACGAAGGGGTGGCGGAATTCAAAAAAGGGGTCGCTTCGTTTCGCCAAAGCAACCCCTTTTTTATTTAGGGAATGTAAGATTTAAAAATTATAGTTTCTGTACATGCTGATGCAAATATTTTTCCTTCGTCGCCATCCCGCCACGTATATGCCGCTCCGACTTGTTCACTTCCAATACCCGACGTGCTTCCCCCGCAAGGTTTGGGTTTATTTTTACCAGTCTCTCTGTTACATCTTTATGCACCGCTGTCCGATTTGGTGTCAGTTTTATCCACAGGCGGCGCACCCTCAATTTTAATAGGAAATACAAGCCCTTCCACCGTATCGTCTACATTAAAATGCACGCTTAAATCCGTTTTTGAGTTCACCTCAATTTTGCTAACAATAGATTTCAGCCCCGCACCGGTAAACCCTTTCGCAAACGAAAATTCGTCGAATGACTCAAAAAATTTCTGCAAGTTATCTTTCACCTTGCGCGTCAAGTCGTCTGTTACGTCCTTCTCATTTATAATCGCGGAAATATTTTTTATCCCGGCGTTCAACTCTCGCATATCGGCTTCGCCTTCGTCGATTTCCAGCAAACCCCTTTTCATCATGGTTTTAATGTTGTCCCGCTGTTCCTGTAAATCATTCAGTTCGGCTTCCAATTCTTCAAGGTCAACCGTACTGCTTTGCCTTATATGCTCTTTGATTAAACGGTTGCACGAAATTTCCACCATCTTAATAAATTCGTCTCTGTCCTGTACCAAATAATCAAAAAACACGCTTAACGCAGATAAAACATCGGCTTCCTCTAAGCGTATATGCTCCGCATTACACCTTTCCCTGCCGTACCCGTGACGCTTTGAACATACCCACCAATAATAATGTTTTCCATTGTCTGAATGTTTGCGCTGATACCTTCGATAGCTACCCCCACAGACCGTACACTTTAACAAATTGCTTAAAGCGTGTGCCTCACTGCGTCGTGTTAAAATCCGCTTGCCTGTCACCGGGTCATGTGGGAATTTAACCTTATTTGATTCCATTAGCTTCTGCGCCTTTTCAAACTGCTCATCAGATATAATGCGAAATTCAGGTCGCACCGAAATTTTCCAATCGGTTTCCGGCAATAGGACACGTTCTCCACTGTATAAATTTTTTATATTTTCCTTGTTGTTAATAACAACCCCTGTATACAGGCGGTTTATTAGAATTCGCTTAATAGCGTTTTGGCTCCAGTTATAATTTGCTTCACCATCTTTTTTCTTTTTAGTAGGCACCCGGCGTTCATACATATATTCAGCAATGCGCCCCATTCCTATGTTTTCTTCCGTGTACATGTCAAAGATTTTTTTAACGTGGTCGGATTCTTCATTGGGTTCAAGCGTCCATTTATCAACACGCTTATACCCAAAAACAAAGTTAGGCACAATGCCCTTTTCTTTAGAAATATTCTTGCCAAACTTCACGCGCTCACTTATTTTTTGGCTCTCATGCTCGGCAAACATAGCAAAAAAATTAAGCAAAAATGCGTCAACATCTCTACCTTCGCCCATATTGACCAAGTGCATTTGAATTTTATGTTTCTCCATAATTTCGCGTGTGAACACAATAAAATCCAACATGTTTCTAAAAATCCGGCTGATGTCCTTTACGTAAATTTTTTGAAATTCACCACGCTTCGCATTGCGAAACATACGCTGTAATTCTTTTCTGTTTTGCATTTTAGTAGCCGATTTGCCCTTGTCGGAATAAATTTCAACAAGCTCATCGCCCTTGTTTCTTACATACGACTCAAAAAAATCCTTTTGGTTCTGCAATGATAACTCCTGCTCGCTTTTGTCCGTTGATACTCGTACATATGCCACAGCTTTCATTTTAAGCCGCCGCCTTTCTGTTACAACTGTAAACGCCTGTTAAAATGTATAAACCAAAAACATTCTAACAGGCGTTTACGATTTTTTCAACTTACGCAACTGCTTCGCAATCCTCAGCCGGCTGCATTTCCTCCAGTGCCTTACTGATAAAATTCTTAGCTAGGCCATTGGCCAGAGTCTCGCGAATCCTTAGTAAGAGTTCGGGTGGCATTTTCGACCTGTCCATCCCGGCTTCCCCCAGCATATTAGGCTGCTTTATACTTATGAGCCTGCCTGTCCCAATATTACCCTTTTCTGCTGTCATAAAACCTGCTCCCATCTGTCTAAGATGTGAAGCTTCACAGCAAGCACCTAAAAACATGGGGTCTTGGGAAAGAAAATTTTTGAAGCTATTAGTATTCATGTCACTCTACGGTTTTACGCCGCCCTGATAAGTGCTGCAATTTCGCCAAACCCCGGCATATCGCCCAAATTCAGCCCTTCAACAAGGTCTACAAACTGCATCAGCCCGGTCTTGTTAATTTCATATGTCAGTCCGTTAGAAATATCCTGACGTGGCAACAAGATTGAATAATTCAGGTACTGGCGGTATCCGCAACCATCCATATCCCTTTCGCGGATAGCTTCACCGCGGGTCGCCATACCAATTACCGCGTTTAATGCTGCGAATGTTTCAAACACGCTACCACTGTATCCGAACCATGCGTTTACTACCACGTCATAAATGGTGTTTCGCATATCCGCAACAAGAAAATTATCCGACGTGCCGGTGGAAAGTAGGGTTGCTATCCTGTCAGTAAAAATACGCACAAAAGATTGATTCAGGTCGCTCACATACATACCCGACAGGGAGTTCGAGTTTTCAAAGTCGAAGTACCCAATAAGGCTCCTGTCCTTCCAATTGTTGCCATTCACATACTCAGTGCACCTTCCAGACGTTAGACCGCTTGATAGGCAATCCAATTTTAGCAGTGAATTCATTTCTTTAAGCTTCCGCAGCACGAACACGGTCAACAATGCTCTTGAATCGGCTTCAAAAGATGGCTCTCCGTGGTATGCCATTCTGCAAAGTTGGTCTATCTCATCTAAACCACCAAAGGGGTCGTGCAAAATGTGGCTCAAATCAGTCACAAAGTCGTCATCCAAGCGCGTTGACGAAAGGCTCATATCTACCCTAATAGCCTTCGTAAGCCTAAGCTCGTCACTCTCATTCGGTGAACCCATAACGCGCCTGTGCAATGCGTCATATCTCATTCCTAGTATAGCGATTCCAAAATAACATATTAATCGACATTAATATCATTCATTTTATATTTCCACCGGAAAATTACAGGTGACTCGTTCAGAT